>Ga0172382_10000278_pt1 | contig 94638 bp, 77 predicted proteins | sample Leawel138RmetaG_FD_122245 | JGI IMG/M metagenome (GOLD analysis project Ga0172382, IMG submission 122245) | Leachate microbial communities from a municipal landfill in Southern Ontario, Canada - Leachate well 138R metaG | ecosystem: Engineered > Solid waste > Landfill > Unclassified | place... | reverse complement strand
GACCATGCCGATCCGCAACTGGAAGTCTGCCTTGAACCGCTTTATGATCGATTTCGGTGATCGCCTAGCCGATTACCAGTGAGCAACCGGTACCGGCAGTTACACAGAATTATTTACAGGGTCATCACCCCTCACCCCAGCCCTCTCCCACGGGGGATAGGGGGCAAACAGCTCAAGAACGCGCCCATGTGCCGGCCCTGGGGCCATTCATTGGCCGTACCGATTGCCAAAAGCTATCAACCCCTTCGAAACAACCCATTAGATAAACGGGCCCGGGACGGCTATTCCTATAGTTACTCCACGACACGTCTTGACCACAAAGGAGGCAGCATCATGTCGGAAGGAAAATGCCCGTTTCATCACACCGCCGGCGGTGGCATGTCGAACCGCGACTGGTGGCCCAATCAGTTGAACCTCGACATCCTGCGCCAGCATTCGTCCAAGTCCACTCCGATGGGCGAGGATTTCGATTACGCCGCCGAGTTCAAGACGCTGGACCTGGCGGCGGTGAAGCAGGATCTGCGCGAGCTGATGACCGACTCGCAGGACTGGTGGCCGGCCGATTACGGCCACTACGGCCCGCTGTTCATCCGCATGGCCTGGCACAGCGCCGGTACCTATCGCACCGGTGATGGTCGCGGCGGCGGCGGTAGCGGCAACCAGCGCTTCGCCCCGGTCAACAGCTGGCCCGACAACGTCAACCTCGACAAGGCACGCCGGCTGCTCTGGCCCATCAAGCAGAAGTACGGCCGCAAGATCTCCTGGGCCGACCTGTTCATACTCACCGGCAACGTTGCCCTGGAATCGATGGGCTTCAAGACCTTCGGTTTCGGCGGTGGACGCGTCGACATCTGGGAGCCGGAAAAAGACATCTACTGGGGTGCCGAAAGCACCTGGCTGGATGACAAGCGCTATTCCGGAAAACACGAGAATCTGGAGAACCCCCTTGCCGCCGTGCAGATGGGGCTGATCTACGTGAACCCGGAAGGGCCGAACGGCCAGCCGGACCCACTCGCTTCCGGCCGCGATGTGCGCGAGACCTTTGCCCGCATGGCGATGAACGACTACGAGACGGTGGCGCTCACCGCCGGTGGCCACACCTTCGGCAAGTGCCATGGTGCCGGTCCGGCCACCCACGTCGGTCCCGAGCCCGAGGCCGCTCCGATCGAGCAACAGGGCCTGGGCTGGAAGAGCAGCTTCAAGAGTGGCAAGGGCGGTGACCAGATCGGCAGCGGTCTGGAGGGGGCCTGGAATCCGACCCCGACCAAGTGGGACATGGGCTATCTGGATATGCTGTTCGGCAACGAGTGGGAGCTGACCAAGAGTCCGGCGGGTGCCTGGCAGTGGACGCCCAAGGAGGCGACCGACAGCAACCAGGCGCCGGCCGCGGACGATGGCTCGAAGCGGGTGCCGATCATCATGACCACCGCGGACATGTCGATGCGCATGGATCCCGTCTACGAACCGATAGCACGCCATTTCCATGAGAACCCGGATGAGTTCGCCGATGCCTTTGCCCGCGCCTGGTTCAAGCTGACCCACCGCGACATGGGGCCGAAGGCGCGCTACCTCGGTCCCGAGGTGCCCGCCGAGGACCTGCTCTGGCAGGACCCGATCCCGGCCGTCGATCACCCGCTGATCGATGACAAGGACATCGCCGCCCTCAAGGCGAAGGTACTGGCCTCCGGCCTGGCGGTGAGCGAGCTGGTGTCCACCGCCTGGGCATCGGCCTCCACCTTCCGTGGCTCCGACATGCGCGGCGGCGCCAATGGCGCGCGCATTCGTCTTGCGCCGCAGAAGGACTGGCCGGTGAACCAGCCGCAGCAGCTGGCCAAGGTGCTGAAGACCCTCGAAGGCATCCAGGCCGAGTTCAACCAGTCGGCCACGGGCGGCAAGAAGGTGTCGCTGGCCGACCTCGTCGTGCTGGCCGGTGGCGCCGGCATCGAGCAGGCGGCGAGGGCGGCCGGTCATGCCGTCACCGTGCCGTTCGCACCGGGGCGCATGGATGCCGCGGCGGAACAGACCGACGTCGAGGCCTTTGCGGTGCTGGAGCCCATCGCCGATGGCTTCCGCAACTACCAGAAGGGCAAGTACACCGTTTCGGCCGAGGAACTGCTGGTGGACAAGGCGCAGCAGCTGACCCTGACCCCGCCGGAGATGACGGTGCTGGTGGGCGGCCTGCGCGTGCTGGGCGCCAATGCCGGCCAGAGCAGGCACGGCGTGTTCACCGCGCAGCCGGGGGTGTTGAGCAATGACTTCTTCGTCAACCTGCTCGACATGGGCACCGTGTGGAACGCGACGTCCAAGGACGAGGAGGAGTTCGAGGGCCGCGATCGCAAGAGCGGCAAGGTGAAGTGGAGCGCCACCCGCGTCGATCTGATCTTCGGTTCCAACTCCGAGCTGCGCGCCCTGGCGGAGGTCTATGCCGCGGCCGACGCGAAGGAGAAGTTCGTGCGGGACTTCGTGGCGGCCTGGAACAAGGTGATGAACCTGGATCGCTTCGACCGCGCCGGCTGACGGCTGCAGCGCAGGGGCGGCGTTTCCGCGCGATGGAAACGACGCCCCTGCTTTTTTACGGTGGAACGATGTCAGCGCAGCGGCAGGCATGGCACCATAGGGCATCGACGGACACATCTGCGGGTAAAAACATGGTCAACAATCGCGTAGCAAAGGGAATGGCGGGCAGGGTGGGGGCCGCGGTGCTGGCGCTGCTGCTGGCGTTGGTGCAGACGGCCCATGCCGCGCCGGCGGAAAAGATCGTTTCCACCCGGACGGCCGCACCGCAGGCCGAGATCATCACCACCATGACCAAGGCCCGGCTGCACGACCTGATGAAGGCCGAGGGCTATGCGGTGAGTTTCGATGCGGACGGCGACCTGCAGTGGAAGATCGAGGGCCTGCGTGCCTTCCTGTTCGTCGCCAGCGAGGGCACCTCCCTGCAGTTCCACATCGGCTTCTCCGACGGCAACGCGACGCTGGAGAAGGTCAATGCCTGGAACCGCGACATGCGTTATTCGCGCAACTACCTCGACGATTCGGGCGACCCGCATCTGGAGCTGGACCTCGACCTCGCCGGCGGCGTGACTGAGGCGCGGATCCTTGATTTCATCAAGACCTGTCAGGCGTCGCTGCAGCAATGGGTCGAGGCGGTGATTCGTTGAGTCTGTCGAGCCGTATGGCAAGTTCTGCCGTTATGCAGGTGCTATCCTGCACAAGGCGATAGCGAAGAGAGAGTGCGATGTCCAGTTGGCGTGAAAAAATCGATGTGCGTATCCCCCAGGGCCCGGCGGCAGCGGTTGCAGTGCCGGTTGCGGTGCTGTTGCTGGTGATGCTCGTCACCACCTTCGTGGTCAGCAACGAGCCGGAGGCCTTTGTCGTCCAGGCGGAGCGGCGCGGCGAACAGGCCGTCATCGGCACTGCTACGGTGGCTACGGCGATCACCATCGGCGAGACGCTGCTGGACAAGACCGGCGGCTATATCTCCAACGATGTGTTGCCGCCCTTCGTGTTTCTCGACGACATGCCCAACTGGGAATTCGGCGCCCTGGTGGCGCTGCGCGATGTATCGGCGGTGATGCGCAATCACTATGCCCGTTCGCAGTCGCAGTCGGTGGAGGATACGGACCTGGCCCGCGCCGAGCCGCAGTTCAATTTCCAGAATGATTCCTGGATCCTGCCCGCCACCGAATCGGAATACCGCGACGGCCTGGCCTATCTGCACAGCTTCCGCGGCCGGCTGCTCGATGACAATGATGCCGATGCGCAGTTCTTCGCCCGCGCCGACAATCTGGCCGCCTGGCTGCAGGTGGTGGAGAAGCGGCTGGGCAGTCTGTCGCAGCGCCTCTCCGCCAGCGTCGGCCAGGTGCGCAGCAACACCAACCTGGCCAACGACCCGGCGGCGCAGCAGAGCACGCCGACACCGAGCGTGGTGTACGAGAGCACGCCCTGGCTGGAGGTGGACGATGTGTTCTACGAGGCGCGCGGCCATGTCTGGGCCCTGCTGCACCTGTTCCGCGCCGTGGAGATCGACTTCCGCAACAGCCTGGAGCGGAAGAATGCCGTCACCTCGCTGCACCAGATCATCCGCGAGCTGGAAGAGGCGCAGCGGCCGGTATCCAGTCCGCTGGTGCTGAACGGCAGCGGCTTCGGCTGGGTGGCCAATTATTCGCTGACCATGGCCAATTACGTCTCGCGCGCCAATGCGGCGGTAATCGACCTGCGCGCCCTGCTGGAGCGCGGCTGAATGGCCGTTGCGAAGTATTGGCCGTGAGTACGCCCACGGAAGCCCGCGCCACAGACAACGGTTCAGCACTAGGGAACAGTTAGTCAGGCGCGCGTCCCCTGGGCGTCCAGCCCCGCGCCGGGGCTTTGCAATTCTTTACCTGACCGATCGGTCACTGCGCGGTCCGTGCAGGTACACTGAACGCCTGCCGTACCCGTCGCTGTGGAGCACTCCATGAATTTGCCGCGTATTCCCCCCAGGCTGCTGCCGGCGGCCGTGCTTGCCGTCGGCGTGCTGGGCTTTTTCCTGCTGGTGGCCACCCGGCCGGCACCGATGCCGGTGGAGGTGCGCGAACGCGCCTGGACCGTGGCGGTGGAGACCGTGACGCCGGCCAGTCAGGCACCGCTGCTGATCCTGTACGGCACTGTCGACAGCCCGCGCTCGGCCGAGCTGACGGCGGCGGTGGCGGCCTATGTGGCAGAGGTGCCGGTGCGCGAGGGCGCGGTGGTGGCGGCCGGTGCGCCGCTGGTGGTGCTGGATGAGCGGGACGCGCGCCTAGTGCTGACGCAGCGCGAGGCCCAGGTGGCGAGCGCCCGGCGCAGCCATGGCACCGATGTGCAGGCCCTGGCGCGGGAGCGCGAGCTGCTGCGCCTGACGGAAAAGGGCGTGGAGCGGGCGCAGACCATGGTGGCGCGCAACCTCGGCCCGCAGTCGGCGCTGGACGAGGCCAATGCGGCGCTGGAGCGCCAGCGTCTGGCGCTGGCCGCGCGCGAGCTGGCGGTGGCCGACTATCCGCAGCGTCTGGCGCAGCTGGAGGCGCAGCTGGAACAGGCGCGGCTCGATGTGGAACGCACGCGCATCCTCGCGCCGTATACCGGACGGGTGGCGCAGCTGCACGTGGCGCCGGGTGATCGCGTGCGGGTCGGCGATCGCATCGCCGCCATCTATGACGTGGAAGGCCTGGAGATCCGCGCCACCGTGCCGGCGCCGTGGCTGCCGACGGTGCGGCGTGCGCTGGAGGCGGGCGGTGTGCGCGCCACCACCCGCATCGATGGCGTGAGCTACGAGCTGCAGCTGGCCGGCCTGTCGGGCCGCGCCGGCGCCGGCGGCGCCGGGGTGGATGCGCTGCTGCGCTTTGCCGCGGGGGCGCCGGAATTGCCGCTGGGGCGCTTCGCCGAGGTATACCTGCAGCTGCTGCCGGTGGAGCAGGCGGTGGCCTTGCCGCATGAGGCGCTGTACGGCCGCGATCGCATCTATCGCCTGGTGGAGGGACGCATGGCGGCCCTGCCGGTGGAGCGGCTGGGCGAGACGCTGGCAGAGAACGGCACCACGCGCCTGCTGCTGCGCAGCCCGGCGCTGCGCGCCGGGGATCGCGTCATCGTCACGCGCCTGCCCAATGCGATGGACGGGCTGCGGGTGGTGCCTGCCGAGCAGGGGGGGCGCGAATGATGTGCGGGGCGGGCCTGGCCTTGCTGCGCGCATACGCCACGTTCCCTCGCGGCGCCGCGCTGGCAACGACCCCGCAGCGTGACGGCGCAATCGCTGCGCGCAGGAGCGCGCAAGCATGACGGGCGGTCTCATCGGTCTGTTCGCGCGCCATCGCGTGGCCGCCAACATGTTGATGCTGCTGATGCTGCTCAGCGGCCTGTGGGCCCTGCAGAAGCTGAACACCCAGTTCATGCCCAGCTTCGACCTCAATTTCGTCACCGTGCGCGTACTCTGGCCGGGTGCCGGCGCCGAGGATGTGGAGACCGGCATCACCGTGCCGCTGGAACAGGCGCTGCGCACGGTGGACAGCCTCAAGGTGCTCACCTCCACCTCGGCCATCGGCGTGGCCGCCATCTCGCTGGAGTTCTATCCCAAGACCGACATGACGCTGGCGCTGGAGCAGGTGAAGGACCTGGTGGCGCAGCAGCGCAATCTGCCGGAGACGGCGCAGGAACCGATCATCACGCGCGTGATTCGCTACGAGGACATCGGCCGCATGCTGGTGACCGGCCCGGCGGACCTGCGCGAGCTGCGCCCGGTGGTGCGGCGCATCGAGCAGGAACTGCTGGCGCGCGGCATCGCCCGCGTGGTGCTGAACGGCATGCCCAAGGAAGAGGTGGCGATCCAGGTGCCGACGGCACGCCTGCTGGAGCTGGGCATGAGCCTGGACGCCGTGGCCGATCAGGTGGCGCGCATGAGCCGCGACCTGCCCGCCGGCATGGCCGGGCGCGATGATGTCGCGCACCAGTTGCGCAGCCTGGATCAGCGGCGCACGCTGCAGGGTTTCGCCGACATTCCGCTGCGCGGCGATGTGCAGCATGGCCTGGTCGCCCTGGGCGATGTCGCCAGCATTGCGCGCCGGCCGCGGGAGGGGCAGCAGCTGATCTTTCACGACGGCAAGCCGGCGGTGGAGATCCAGCTGCAGCGCAGCGAGAGCGCCGATGCGCTGGATTCGGCGCGCATCGTCGCCGACTGGATGAACGAGGGCCGGCCGCATTTGCCCGCCGGCATCGAGATCAAGCTGTTCGATCAGAGCTGGGAGCTGATCGCCGAACGCATCGACCTGCTGCTGTCCAACGGCCTCGGTGGCCTGGTGCTGGTGCTCGGCATGCTGTACCTGTTCCTGAGCGGCCGCCTCGCCGGGCGCGTGGCGCTGACCATTCCGGTGTCGTTCACCGCGGCGCTGGCCGTGCTCTGGCTGGTCGGCGGCACCATCAACATGATCAGCCTGTTCGGCCTGATCATGGCGCTGGGCATGATCGTCGACAACGCCATCGTGGTGAGCGAGCACGCCTATACCCTGCACCAGCGCGGCGCCAGCACGCTGCATGCGGCGGAGGAGGCGGCGCACCGCATGTTCTCGCCGGTGATGTCCTCGTCGCTCACCACCGTGGCCGCCTTCATTCCGCTGATGCTCATCGGCGGCATCATCGGCCAGATCATGTTCGATATCCCGCTGGTGGTGATCTGCGTGATCCTCGCCACCCTGGTGATCACCTTCCTGATCCTGCCGGCGCAGCTGGGCCATACGCTGCGCGCCATGGACGGCTATGCGCCGGGCCGGTTCCGCCTGCGCTTCGATGCCGCCTTCGATCGCTTCCGTGATCATCATTTCCGTCGTGCGGTGCACTGGTCGGTGCACCACCGCGCCGTCACTCTGAGCGGCACCCTGGCACTGCTGATCCTGTCGCTGGGGCTGCCGGCCGGCGGGCGCCTCGGCTTCACCTTCTTCCCGTCGCCGGACAGCACCATCCTCTATGCCAACGTCGCCTTCGTTGCCGGCACGCCGCCGAAGCGGGTGGAGCGCTATGTCGATGACGTGCAGCGCGCGCTGTGGGAAACCGATGCACAGTTCGGCGGCGGCATCGTGCAGACGGCGGTGCCGCGCCTGCGCAGCGTGGTCGGTGTCGGCCCGGGCACCGAGCGCAGCGGCGATGCCTTCGGCGCGGTGCTGGTCGAGCTGACCTCGCCGGATCGACGGGCAGTGAGCAATGTGGAATTCATTCAGGCCTGGCAGGGGCGGGTGGCGCGCGTGCCGGGACTGGAGACCTTCGCGGTGGGGGCGCGCATCGGCGGGCCGCCGGGGCGCGACCTGGAGATCCGTCTCACCGGCAGCGATGCGGCCAGCCTGAAGGCGGCGGCGCTGGACCTTGCCGAGGTGCTGAACGACTACGCCGGCGTGTCGGCGGTGGAGGACGACATGCCGTTCGGGCGCGAGCAGCTCATCTATCGCCTCAGCGCCGAAGGGCGCGCGGCCGGCCTGACGGTGGATGCGATGGGGCGGCAGCTGCGCGCGGCCTTCGATGGCCGGCTGGCGCAGATCTATCAGGACGGGCTCGACGAGATCGAGGTGCGCGTGGTGTTGCCGGACAGCGAACGCCACCGCATGGCGAGCCTGGAGCGTTTTGTCATCATGCTGCCCGATGGCCGCGGCCTGCCGCTCGGCACGGTGGCGGAACTGGTGTCGCGTCAGGGCTTTGAGGCCCTGCGTCATGCCGATGGCCTGCTGGCGGTGAATGTGTTCGGTGATGTCGATCGCAGCCAGAACAATGCCGGCCGCGTCATCGCCTCGCTGCAGGAAAGTGTGTTGCCGCAACTGGTGGCGCGTTACGGCGTCGATTTCTCGTTCCAGGGCCGTGCCGCCGATCAGGCGGAGACCATCGGCGACATGCAGATGGGGCTGGTGTTTGCCCTGCTGATGATCTACGTCACCCTGGCCTGGGTGTTCGGCTCCTACGGCTGGCCGCTGGTGGTGATGGCGATCATTCCGTTTGGCCTGCTCGGCGCCGTGGTGGGGCACTGGGTGATGGGCATGGAGCTGACCATCCTGTCGCTGTTCGGCCTGTTCGGCCTCACCGGCATCGTGGTCAACAACTCCATCATCCTGGTGAGCTTCTACCAGACGCTGCGCGAAGAGGGCATGGACACCGACACGGCCATTGTCGAGGCCTCCTGCCAGCGCCTGCGCGCCGTGCTGCTCACCTCGCTCACCACCATCGTCGGCCTGGTGCCGCTGCTGTTCGAGCGTTCGCTGCAGGCCCAGTTCCTGATCCCGATGGCCATCTCGCTGGTGTTCGGTCTCGCCTTTGCCACCGGGCTGGTGCTGGGGGTGATTCCGGCGCTGCTGTCGTGGCACGAGCAGTGGGCGGAGCGCATTGCCGCCTGGCGCGGAAAGGTATCCGCGTAGGAGCGAATCGCATGCGCGATATCTGTGCCTTAATCCGGCATCGTTTCGCGCATGCGATTCGCTCCTGCGAAAGATATTTCTCAGGTGAACGGGGGTAGGCCCGATATAGCGCAGCGGTATCGGGCAGCGTCTTGCCGGACACTGCTGCGCTATGTCCGGTCTACGAGTGTCATGGCATGAGCAGTGGGCAGAGCGCATTGCCGCCTGGCGCGGAAAGGCATCCGCGTAGGAGCGAATCGTATGCGCGATATCTGTGCCTTAATCCGGCGGCATTTCGCGAATGCGATTCGCTCCTACAGCGAGGGGAGGGAGTTTACTAGCGCACGCCCTTGTCGCGCAGGTACTGGCTGTAGCCCTGGTCGGTGCCGTTGATGTGGCCGATGAGCCACTTCTTGAGGAACTGCACCGCCTCTTCGATGGTTTCGTGCGGCCTGGCCTGGTAGCGCTGCATCAGCTCGTTGACCTTGGCGATCATCGCCTCGTGCTCACCCTTGTGTTCTGCATAGGTGGGGTAGCCGTGGGTCTGCATCAGATCCTCTTCGCGTTTGAAGTGGGTCTTGGTGTAGTCCACCAGGGCGTCGAAGGCCTCGCGCTCGTACTGCGGGTCGGTCTGATAGTGGGCGGCGGTCTGCAGCTGGTTGATCAGGTTGAGCAGCTTCTTGTGATCGTTGTCGATGGCCTCGATGCCGACGCTGTAGGAGTCGTGCCATTCGACGAAGCGGTTGGCGACCATGCGCTTGTGGATGTAGGGCACCAGGGCCAGCACCACGATCAGGGTCCAGGACACCGGGTTGGTCAGGCTGACCATGAAGCCCAGCAGGATGACGGTGATGATGACCAGCAGCAGCAGGGCCAGGCCGAACATGCTCCATTGCTTGTTCATCGATGTTTCCCCCATTGAGTAGGCGATAGACGACGCGGCCGGAATAACCTTCCGCTCTAATGGTTATTGTGGGTAATATACCGACAGCGTGACTTGATTTGGGTCAATTTTCAACCGTGGCCGGGGTGTGCCGCCGGCAACCGGGCGGGCCACACCCCGGGTTGCCAGCGGCCTGTTGGCACCGGCTATTCCTGCGGGGTGCGCAGCCGGTCCTGGGTCTGCTCGCGCTCCTGCGCCTGTTCCCGCACCTGATCGCCCAGGCCGTCCTTGTCCCGTTCCTGGCTGCGGGCCTGATCCCGTACCTGGTCGCCGATACCCTGGCCCTTCTTGTCACCTTCGCCCTTGGCCTTGGCTTTCGCCTTGGCCTTTTCCTTGTCCTTCTCGGCGTCCTTGGCGCGGTACTTCTCCTGGGCCTGGTCACGGTCCATGTCCCTGTCCATGCCCTTGGCCGGCATGCCGCCACCCGCCCCGCCGCCACCGCCACCGCCACCGCCACCGGGGCCGACGGCGAGCAGGCTGCCGGGCAGGGCGAGGGCCAGAATCAGTACGAAAACCTTCCCTTTGTTCATGATTTTTGCTCCTTACACCGTGGTTGGTACGGCCTATGAATATAGCCCCTGCCGGCTAAAATATTGTGACCGGTTGCGCCGTGCCGGGGCATGGCCGAAGATGCCGCCAAGATACCAATCCGCTGACTCAAGGTTCCCTATGTCCACACCCCTGCTCCCGTCCGAACTTTTGCCGCGTCAGGCCTGGCAGCTGCTGCAGGACGACCCGCGTGCGGTACTGGTGGATATCCGCTCCGCGATGGAATTTCTGTTCGTCGGTCATCCCGCCGGGGCGGTGCACATCGCCTGGATCGATGAGCCGGACTGGGTGGTGAATCCTCACTTCGTCACCGACGTGCGCAAGCTGCTGTTGGGCGGCGTGGTGTGCGACGCCGACAGCGGCTGTGCGCCGATCATCCTCATCTGCCGCAGCGGCAAGCGTTCCAAGGAGGCGGGCAAGGCGCTGCTGGAGGCCGGTTTCCGGAGTGTCTATCACATCGACAGCGGCTTCGAGGGCGAGCTGGATGAGCACCATCATCGCAGCACGCTGAACGGCTGGCGCCATGACGGCCTGCCGTGGGAGCAGTGCTGACGGCAGGCGCCCAGGGGCCGCAGTTGCCGGCATCTCCTGGCATTTGGCGGTCTGGCGGTTAGGCTGGAGAGTGTCCCTGTGGCACGGAGGAGCCGCCTCATGCCGACCCAGATACAGAAGATCACCCCGTTCCTTTGGTTCAACAGCGAGGCCGAAGCGGCCGCGGCGTTTTACACCGCCGTGTTTCCCGATTCGCGGATCATCGCCAGTACCCGCTACAGCGCGGAGGGGGCGGAGGCCTCCGGCCGGCCCGCCGGCACGGTGATGACGGTGAGCTTTGTGCTGGCGGGCCAGGAGTTCGTCGCCCTGAATGGCGGGCCGTATTTTTCCTTTACCGAGGCGATCTCCTTCGTGGTCAACTGCGCGACGCAGGACGAGGTGGACTATTACTGGGCGCGTCTGGCCGCCGGGGGCGACGAGCGGGCGCAGCAGTGCGGCTGGCTCAAGGATCGCTATGGGGTGTCCTGGCAGATCGTCCCGACCGTGCTCACGGTGCTGCTCGGCGACCCGGATGCGGCCAGGGCGCGCCGGGCGATGAAGGCGATGCTGCAGATGAAGAAGATCGACATTGCGGCGCTGCTGCGGGCCGCCGACGGCGTGGAGTGAGGGGGACGAGATGCAGCCACGGATCAGCATGATCACCCTGGGCGTCGCCGATCTGGCGCGCGCGGTGGCGTTTTATGAACAGGGCCTGGGCCTGCCGCGCATGGAGTCGCCGCCGCAGGTGGCGTTCTTCACCCTGCACGGCACCTGGCTCGGCCTGTACGGCCGCGAGGCGCTGGCCGCCGATGTGGGCGTCGCCGCAGCGGGCAGCGGCTTCGCCGGGTTCACCCTGGCCCACAACGTGGTATCACCGGCCGCGGTCGATGCGGTGATGGCGCAGGCGCTGGCCGCCGGCGCGCGCCTGGTGAAACCGGCCCAGCCGGTATTCTGGGGCGGCTACGCGGGCTATTTTGCCGACCCCGATGGTTACCTGTGGGAGGTGGCCCACAACCCGCTGTTCTGGGTCGGTCCCGCGGATGCGGGCGGCTAAATATGTGTTCCGAAATAGTGACCAGGCATAGGGCGCCCCATGGGCGCCACGCCACGGCGGGCACGCCCCGTCCGATGACGCGCCGCATGACAGATGGCTACCCCTTCGGAACAGCTATCTAGGCGCTGCGCTCGAAGATCAAATCCCACACGCCGTGGCCCAGGCGCTGGCCGCGCTGCTCGAACTTGGTGAGCGGGCGGTAGTCCGGGCGCGGCACGTAGTCGCCCGTCGGCGAGGTGTTGCGGAAGCCCGCGGCCGCCGTCATCACCTCCAGCATGTGCTGGGCGTAGTTTTCCCAGTCGGTCGCCATGTGGAAGCGGCCGCCAACCTTCAGCTTGCGGCGCAGCAGCTGGACGAATTCGTCCTGCACGATGCGGCGCTTGTGGTGACGCTTCTTCGGCCAGGGGTCGGCGAAGAACAGATATACGGCGTCGAGGGAATCGTCGGGGATGCGCCGGGTGAGCACCTCGACCGCGTCGTCGCGCATTACGCGCAGGTTGTTGAGGCCCAGTTCTTCGATCTTGAGCAGCAGGTGGCCGACGCCGGGGGTGTGCACCTCGATGCCCAGATAGTTGTTGTCGGGATGGGCCTGGGCGATGGCGGCGAGGGAGTCGCCGTTGCCGAAGCCGATCTCCAGGATACATGGCGCGCTGCGGCCGAACAGGGCGGTGAAGTCGAGCGGCGCAGCGGCGCTGGCCAGGCCGAAGCGCGGGAACAGCTCATCCATGGCCCGCTGCTGGGCGGGGGTCAGGCGCCCCTGGCGCAGGGTATAGGAGCGGATGGCGCGGTGCGGGCGTTCGGTCTCGGTCACGGCAGGGTCCTCGGGCAGGGCGCACATTGTAGGCAGTCCGGCACGGCCGAAAAACCCCCACGCTTGGTGGCCGCGGCGTCCTGGGTTAGATTGGTGCCCCTCCGTCGTGCCGGGAATCATCGTGGATCTACTGGAATCTTCCGCTGTCGCCGAACTGACCCGCTGGCTGCATCAGCTGGATCACCCCGTCGTCTGGTATCAAATCGCGGTGCTGCTGCTGGCCGCCGCCGGCGCCTGGGCGGTGCAGCACTCGCTGGGCGGGCGCCTGTTGGCCGAGGTGGGCGGTCTGCAGCGCTTCACCCTGCGTTCGGTGCAGCGCGTGATGTTTCCGTTCACCATGCTGCTCGGCGTGGTGAGCGGCCGCGCCGTCCTGCAGGCGCTGGACTTTCCCACCGCGATATTGAACATCGCGGTACCGCTGCTGTTGTCACTGGCCGCGATTCGCTTTCTGGTGTACGGCCTGCGCAAGGGCTTCCCGGTTACGCCGATGCTCAAGGCCTGGGAGAACATCATCGGTTTCACCATCTGGGCGCTGGTGGCGCTGCATCTGCTGGGCTGGCTGCCGGCGGTACTGGAGGCGATGGACAATCTGGCGCTGAATGTCGGCAGTGCGCGCATTTCGCTGCTGTCATCCCTCAAGCTGGTGATGCTGATAGGCCTGCTGATGACCCTGGCCTTCTGGGTCTCCGGCGTCCTCGAGCGGCGCATGAAGGCGTCGACCCATGTCACGCCGGCCCTGCAGGTGGCGCTGGCCAAGTTCAGCAAATTCTTTCTGCTCACCCTGGCCTTTCTGCTGGCGCTCAATGCGGTGGGCATCGACTTCACGACGCTCACCGTATTCGGTGGCGCGCTGGGTGTCGGCATCGGCTTCGGCCTGCAGCGCATCGCCAGCAACTTCATCAGCGGCTTCATCCTGGTGCTGGATCGCTCCATCAAGCCAGGCGACGTGATCTCCATCGGCAACAAATTCGGCTGGGTGGAAGAGCTGCGCGCGCGCTACATCGTGGTGCGCAACCGCGATGGCGTGGAAACGCTGATCCCCAATGAAAATCTGATCACCTCGGAGGTGATCAACTGGAGTTACACCGATCGCCATGTGCGGGTGCGCATTCCGGTGCAGATCAGCTACAACGACGATCCGGAACAGGCGATGGCCCTGATGCTGCAGGCAGTCAAGGCCACCGGGCGCGTGGTGGCAGACCCTGCGCCGACGGTGCGGCTGCAGGAGTTTGCCGACAACGGCATCCTGCTCGAGCTGCGGGTGTGGATCGATGACCCGGAGGCGGGTGTCGGCGGCGTGCGTTCCGCCATCAATCTGGCCATCTGGCGCGCCTTCAAGCAGGCGGGCATCTCCTTCCCCTACCCGCAGCGTGACCTGTATATCAAGGAAATGCCGCGGCAGTGAGGCGGCGTCAGAACCACTTCTTGAGGCGGAACAGCAGCAGCAATGCCGCGGACAGCAGCAGCATCCCGCCGATGACCACGAAATAGCCGTAGCGGGTGTGCAGCTCCGGAATGTTGTCGAAGTTCATGCCGTAGATGCTGGCGATCAGCATCAGCGGCATGAAGATGGCGGAGATCACCGTCAGGGTGCGCATGATCTGGTTGGTGCGGTGCGCCACGGCGGAGAAGTGCAGCTGCACCAGTGACTCCACTTCGTGTTGCTGGGTCTGGGAAAATTTGGTGACGCGGCGGATGTGCTCCAGCAGGTCGGTGTAGCGCACGTTGAGGTGTTCGCTGATGTCGTCGCGCGCGCTGTCGCGCCAGGCCAGCACCGCATCTTCCTGCTCTTCGCACAGGATCTCCAGCCGGCGCAGCTGGCTGCGGTGGCCCATCACCAGATACCAGTCGTCGAAGGGATGGCGCGGGTCGAGCAGCTTGGTGGCCCATTCCTCCATCTGCAGGGTGAGCGGTTCGCGCAGGGCGAGAAAGCGATCCACCATGGTGCTGAGCAGCATGTGCATCAGTCCGGCCGGGTCGACCGGCACGCGGCCGGTGTGGCGCAGCAGGCGCTCCTTTACGCCGTGCACCGAGCGGCTGTCGCCGGGCTGGATGGTGACCAGCAGGCGGTCGAACAGGAAGAGGGCGATGGGGCGGGTGGCGAACTCGCCTTCCTCCAGCTCCGGCGCCAGGCTACGGAAGATCACCATGTCGTAATCGGAGGTGGCGTCGGAGAACGACGGGTGCGCGGGGTTGAAGCTGTCGTTGATGTGGCGCTCGTGGATCTTGCGTCCGGTGAGCCGCTCCACCGTGGCATGCCAGTCCGCGGCCTGGTCACGGGTGAAGTCGAGCCAGAGAAAGCCCTCCTGCGGCAGGGCCGGCAGGTGGTCGAGCCGTTGCGGCGTTCCGTTGCTGAGCAGCAGGATGTCCATAGCGGACTATTGTAGGAGCGAATCGCATTCGCGACCGCATGCCGGGACAGGCACATGTCGCGAATGCGATTCGCTCCTACACATGGGGTCAGAAGAACGTGCCGTCGATGGGCGAGGAGGCGCTGGCGTAGCGCTTGCGCGGCATGCGGCCGGCGCGGAAGGCCTCGCGGCCGGCCTCGATGGCCTTCTTCATGGCCGAGGCCATCAGCACCGGGTCTTTCGCCTGGGCGATGGCGGTGTTCATCAGCACGCCGTCGCAGCCCAGTTCCATGGCGATGGTGGCATCGCTTGCCGTGCCGACGCCGGCATCGACCAGGATCGGCACCTGGGCGTTCTGCACGATCTCCAGGATGTTGTAGCGGTTCTGGATGCCGAGGCCGGAGCCGATGGGGCCGGCCAGCGGCATCACCGCCACGCAGCCCATCTCTTCCAGGCGCTTGGCGATGATCGGATCGTCCGACGTATAGACCATCACCTTGAAGCCGTCCTTGATCAGGATCTCGGCGGCCTTCAGGGTGGCGACCACGTCGGGGTACAGCGTCTTCTCGTCGCCCAGCACCTCCAGCTTCACCAGGTCGTGGCCGTCGAGCAGTTCGCGCGCCAGGCGGCAGGTGCGCACCGCGTCGTCGACGTTGTAGCAGCCGGCGGTGTTGGGCAGGTAGGTGTAGCGATCGGGCGGCAGCACGTCGAGCAGGTTGGGCTCACCGGGGTTCTGGCCGATGTTGGTGCGGCGGATCGCCACGGTGATGATCTCGGCGCCGGCGGCCTCGGTGGCGCGTTTGGTTTCGTCCAGGTCCTTGTACTTGCCGGTGCCGGTGAGCAGGCGGGAACGGTAGGTCTTGCCGGCAATCACCAGCGGGTCATCGATGTTGGGCATGGGGTGTTCCTGCGGCAGTGTGATGCGTGAATGAATGACGGATTATACGCGCAGCGGCGTTCAGCCGCCGCCGATGGCCTGGACGACTTCGACCTTGTCGCCGGCCTGGAGGCGGTGTGTCGCATAGCTGCTGCGCGGCACGATCTCCATGTTCACTTCCATGGCGATGCGCTTGCCGGCGAGGTCCATGGCCTCGACCAGCTGCGCGGCGGTGTAGTTGTCGGGCACCTCGCGTGCCGCTCCGTTGACGTGAATTTTCATGGGGCGGAAGCCTAGCGGTTGCTGGCCGCGGTCGTCAAACCCGGGCTACCATGAACCGGATATACCCTTGAACAGAGCAGGCATATGGGGCTCGACGGCACCGACTACATCTCACCGCAACAGGCGCTGACCCTCGACGGCCTGCTGCGCGAGCGGGTTCGACGCACGCCCGGCCATCTCGCCTACCGCAGCTTCGACCGCGGCGACGGGCAGTGGCACGACTGGAGCTGGGCCGAGGCGGCGCAGGAGGTGGCGCGCTGGCAGCAGGCCCTGGCCGCGGAAGGTCTGGCCGCCGGCGAGCGCGTCGCCCTGCTGCTGCGCAACGGTCCGGCGTGGGTGTGGTTCGAGCAGGCGGCCCTGGGGCTGGGGCTGGTGGTGGTGCCGCTGTATCTGGAGGACCGCCCGGACAACACCGCCTATATCCTGCAGGACGCCGGGGTGCGCGTGCTGCTGGTGCAGGAGGAGCGCTACGGCCGCCTGCGCACGGCGCTGGAGGGCGTGCCCGGCCTGCAGCGCATCGTCGTCGCCGGCGCGGACGCGCTGCCGGGTGGCGGCGGGCGGGCGGTGGCGCTGGCCGCCTGGCTGCCGGCCGCGGCGGCACAGGCCCTGGCGGAACGGCGGGGCGACCCCGCCGCCCTCGCCACCATCGTCTACACCTCGGGGACCACCGGCCGCCCCAAGGGCGTGATGCTCAGCCACCGCAACATCCTCAGCAATGTCGAGGCCTCGCTCGGCCTGGAGCGCTTCGTGCCCGGCGACCTGTTCCTGTCCTTCCTGCCCCTGTCGCACATGCTGGAGCGCATGGCCGGCTACTACCTGCCGATGATGGCCGGTTGCGCCGTGGCCTATGCCCGTTCGGTGCAGCAGCTGGCCGAGGACCTGCAGACCCAGCGCCCCACCATCCTCATCGCCGTGCCGCGCGTGTTCGAGCGCGTCTATGCCCGCATCCAGGACGGGCTGGGCGGGCGCCCGCCGCTGGCGCGCGCCCTGTTCCGTGCCACCCTGGCGGTGGGCTGGCGGCGCTTTTTGTGGCGGCAGGGGCGCGCCGGCTGGTCGCCGCGATTGCTGCTGTGGCCGCTGCTGCACGCGCTGGTGGCACGCAAGGTGGCCGAGCGCCTGGGCGGCCGCCTGCGCCTGGCGGTGAGCGGCGGTGCCGCCCTGGCGCCGGCGGTGGCGCGCTTCTTCCTGTCGCTGGGGCTGGAGCTGGTGCAGGGCTACGGCCTGACCGAGACCAGTCCGGTGGTGAGCGTCAATCTGCCCGGCGACAACGAGCCGGCCAGCGTGGGGCGGCCATTGCCGGGCATCGAGGTGCGCCTCGGCAACGAGGACGAGCTGCTGGTGCGCGGTCCCAACGTGATGCTGGGTTACTGGCAGCAACCCGAGGCCACCGGCGCGATGATCGATGCCGCTGGCTGGTTGCACACCGGCGATCAGGTGCGGCTCGATGCCGCGGGCCGCATCCACATCACCGGCCGGCTGAAGGACATCCTGGTGCTGTCCAACGGCGAGAAGGTGCCGCCATCGGAGATGGAGGGTGCGATCACGCTCGACCCGCTGTTCGAGCAGGCGATGCTGCTGGGCGAGGGCGAGGCCCATCTGGCGGCCCTGGTGGTGCTGAATGCCGAGCAGTGGCCGGCGCTGGCGCAACAACTCGGCCTGGAGGCGCAGGCGGCGGACAGCCTGCAGTCGCCGCTGTTGCAGCGCTTCCTGCACCAGCGCATCGCCGGCCTGCTGCGCGATTTCCCCGGCTATGCCAAGGTGCGGCGCGTGGCGGCGACGCTGGAGCCGTGGAGCGTCGACAACGGCCTGCTCACGCCGACCATGAAGCTGCGCCGGCGCGAGGTGCAGGCGCGCTATGCGGTGCAGATCGGCGCGCTGTTTCATTGAGCAGTAACATTCCAGACGCACGTCGTGCGATCATTGCCGCCACAGCATGCTTGAAGGTGCCCCCCTGACCATGAAACCGAGGCTTCGTTTTTCGCTCCCCGTCCTGCGCCCGGTCAGCGAACATTCCTTTGACATCCAGCACGCGGCACTGGACGGCTGGCTGGAGCAGCTGCCGCTGGGGAGCCTGGGCGAGGCCTGTCGCCAGATCTTTCTCGCCCTGTATGAAGTGAACCGCACCCAGCACGCGCTGCCGCAGCGGCTGGAATTTCTCGAGCGCATCGCCCGGCCCTTGAGTCAGGTGCTGCCGGTGCTGCGGCGGCGGTTTATCGGCCAGCCCGTTCCGCTGCCGGAGAAGACGCAGCAGATTGCCCACCTTGCCATCGACCTGCAGGTCGAGATGGTGATTGGCTACCGCCTGGTGCTGGAGGGCCTGCGTCGCCTGCCCTGGTTCCGGCGCTGGGGCAGCGGGCAGCGCAAGATCATTGCCGCACATCGCGTCCTGCATTATCTGGGCGGCATCCTGAGCGACTACCAGGGTCTGCGCCTGCCCTATCCGCGCGGCGTGTGGCGCACGGTGCATCGCATCTTCCGCCATGAAGGCCATGCCGGCCGCATCCGGCGCCAGCTGGTCCGGATGGCCGGGGGCGATGCCACCGCGACGGTGCTGGACGAATACAAGCGCCTGCTGTTGCAGACCCTGGTGCCGCAGGCACGCCTGCAGGCAGATCAGTGGCCGCACATCGAGGGCTGCTTGCCGGCATGGCTGCCACTGGTGGATTTCGACCCCACCTCGGTCGAGTATGGCTTCTGGGTGCGCATCGACAGCGACCAGCCGCCCACGGAGTTGCCGGTGGACCTGCTCGGTGCCATGGCTGGCAAGGGCAAGCACACGGTGCTCAATACGCGGCGCCTGGTACAGCATCTGGAGCGGATGCTGGCCGGCGACGATGACGGCCTGCCGGCCGGTATCGAGCGCAGCACGCTGGCGCTGTTGTGCAACGTCTGGAGCGGCGCGCGCGGACGGCACGGCGAGCGCCGCAAGGGCCATGGACAGAGCGTCAGGCTGCTGGCGGGGATCGCCGTCCTGCATCAGTCGCTGGCCGGGGCGGTGCCGCCGCCGGCGCCGGCCGCGGCACTGGAGCTGGACCATCCGGCGCCGGGCCAACGCCGATCCGTGCCGTCACCGCTGCAACTTCACGCCAGCCCCGCGGTATTGGAATCGCTGCTCACGCCACTCGACGCGCAGGTGATCGATCGCAGCGAGAACGGCCTCGGCCTGGAGCTGCCGCCGACCAGTAGCTATCCCCTGCTGGAAGGCGAGATCGTCGGCCTGCGCAGCGCGGATGATCACGCCTGGGAGATCGGTTATGTCTGCTGGCTGCGCGCCGAGGAGGGCAAGCCGATCCGGCTGGGCGTGCAGCACCTGGCCATCGAGGCACTGCCGGTGGAGCTTGCCGTTGCCGCGCACGGGCAGCCCGCCGTGCCGCTGGGCTGTCTGCTCGGGACGCTCGCCACCGGGGAGACGGCGCTGTTCGTGCCGCACCTGCCCGGGATCGAGCACAAGTCACTGCGGCTTGGTTATGACGGTCACGATACGGCGATCCTGCTGCGGGAGCGGTTCGAGGGCTCGGCGGCCTTCGGCGCCTTTCTGTTCGACACGCCGCAGGAGCACGAGACGGCCAGCAGCAGCGGCGCCCAGGCACAGGATGCATGGCGCCTGCGTGCCGATGCGAGCTCCGCTGCCGCGGAGGAGGCGACGCGCTACCACACGGTGTGGAGCGGACTGTGAATCGGCCACGGCTGTGTTAGATTACCGGCTGATTTCTCCACTGATATGGATGCACACCATGGCACGCCCAGGCACGGGCTGGCCGGTTGATGGTGTGTCCGTCCCGTCGCACTGCCGAGCACGATGACGCTGATACTCAATCTCGCTATTCCACAACAGCGCAAGCCCGGTCCCGGCACATTCGATGCGCGCCCCGAGAAGGTGCGGGCCTGGTTGGCCCAGCTGCCACGCGGCGATACCGGCGAAACCACCCGCCAGCTGTATCTCATCCTGCACGAAGTCAATCGTCTGGACATCGATCTGCACCATCGCCTCCAGTTCCTGGAGCAGGTGGCGCTGCCGCTGCAGGGCGTGCTGGCTGCCCTGCGGCCCTACTACAGCGGCAAGCCCCTGCCGCTGGACAGCAAGACCCTGCGCGTGGCGCAGCTGGCCACCGATCTGATGGGCGCCATGATCGTCGGCTATCAGCTGGTGCTGCAGAGCAGCGATACCAGGCACTGGTTCCGGCAGCAGAAATGGGAGGCCGTCTGGGTCACGGCGCTGCATCGCATGCTGCACCATTTCAACGCCGTTTTCGCCATCTTCTACCTGCTCCACCTGCCACCGCCTCCGGGCGCCTGGCTGATGATCCACAGCGCCTATCGCTTGCTGGAAGACAATGACCTGCTCGGCAAGGCGGTGGCGCCGATCGGCAGCGAAGGCGAGACGACCACGCTGGAGCACGAATATAAGCAGCTGCTATTGCTCGCCCTGCTGCCGCCGCAGCGCACGCCGGCGGCGCAAATGGCCGAGGTGCGCCATTACATGCGCGAATGGACCGCGGCCTTGCAGTTGCTGGCGCCTGCCAGGGCGGAGGAATGCAGCGGCACCTATTGCCTCGATCTGGATCAGGATGCGGCGCCGGGGCCGCTGTGGAAGCTGCACCCGGCGCAGGTTCCCAATCTGCACAGCCTGCGCCGCCTGCACATGGCGCCCCTGCTCGACGCGCTGGCGCGGCAGTTGCAGCAGAGTCGTGCGGCGACGCGCATTGCGCTGCCGTCCGGCGCCACCGTGCAGCGCGATACGGCCGCGCTGCTGGTCAATTGCTGGCTGCGGCCGCCGGAGCGCAGCGACATGCGCGAACGTGCCAGCGGCACCGTGCATGCGGTGTTTGGTCTGCGCGAGATCCATGCCCTGCTGTCCGGTGTCGCGGCGCCCGCGGCCGACGAGGCGGCCGCTGAAATCGCCGCCGGCAAGGCCTGCGCCGTGCCCCTGGCCATCGTCGCCGCCGATCGGGGTCGCAAGCCGAGGCTGCCGCGCGATGTCGGTTTCGTCAGCGAACGCGACGAGAACGCCGATGTGTGGGACCGGCTGTATACCTATCGGCCGCAGGAGCGGCCCCGCGCCTGGTCGGAGATGCCGGTGACCAAGGATTACCGCCTGATCAGCGGCGAGCAGGTCGATCGCAGCGCCGGCGGTCTCGGCATGCATTTCGTGGCCCGGCAGCTCGGCGTGGTCAAGGACGGCGAGCTGGTGGTGTTCAGCGTGGCGGACGCCGCTGCGGAGTGGAGTCTGGGCATGGTGCGCTGGCTGCGCGTGGATGCCGGTGGCGGCATCGAGCTCGGCGTCAAGCGGCTGCAGGAGCAGGTGATCCCGGCGACGATCTGCGTCGAGCAGGGCAGCAGCCGCAGCGCCCCCATCGATTGCCTGCTGGGGCGGGAGCAGGACGAGCTGCGCATCGTGCTGCCCCAGATCACCGGCCTCTCCAGCAAGCGCCTGCTGCTGCAGTCCGGCGGCGACGAGACCCACATCACCCTGCTGGAACAGCTGGAGGCCTCGTCGGTGTTCCAGATGTTTCGCTGTGTCGAGCCGCAGGAACGGCGCGATGCCGCGGCCGTCAAGGCGCAGCCGGAAGACCCCTTCGACAAATACAAATCGATTTGGGAAATTCTCTGAGCCCCGCCGCTTCTGCCTTGAGGGGCAGGGCGGGGCGGTAGTATGATGGCCGCCCGCTGCGGGTGTAGTTCAATGGTAGAACAGGAGCTTCCCAAGCTTCTAACGTGGGTTCGATTCCCATCACCCGCTCCATCTTCCCCTCCTGACCCTGCGCCAACCGGTGCAAGATCGTCCGTATCTAAACAAGTGTTCCAAGCTGGTAGCCAGGCATGGGGCGCCCCATGGGCGCCGTGTTGCGGCGGGCACGGCCCGCCCTGTGATGCTGCAACAACCCCGTGCCACCGTGCCATGGCGTATCCCCCAGCAACATCCCGGATGCCGGCGTTGCGCAACTGCGGTGTAAGATGGTGCACACCTAGCCCATGGATTCGGTCCTCGCGTCATGAAGAAAATCCTCAAGGTCCTCGCCTGGCTGCTGGCGGCGCTGGTCATCACTGCGGTGGCCGCCGTCATCGTCATCCCGCTGGTGTTCGACCCCAACGACTATCGCGATGAGATCAGCGCAGCGGTGAAGAAACACACCGGGCGCGAGCTGAGCATCGAGGGCCGCATCGAGCTGTCGCTGTTTCCCTGGCTGGGGGCGCGCCTGGGCGCGATGCAGCTGAGCAATGCCAAGGGCTTCGGTCCGGAGCCGTTCGCCCGCATCGGCAAGGCCGAGGTGCGGGTGCAACTGCTGCCCTTGCTGCGGCGCGAGGTGAAGATGGACACCATCGTGCTGCACGGCGTGGAGGCGAACCTGGGGCGGCGCGCCAACGGCCGCAGCAACTGGGACGACCTGGTCGGCAAGGCGGCGGCGCCGGTCGCACCGGATGCGGCGGCGCCGGCACCGGTGGCGCCGGAGGACGACCCGCTGGCGGCGCTGGGCGCGCTGGCCCTGGGGGGGCTGGAGCTGCGCGATGCCAAGGTGGTGTGGGATGACCGCATGGCCGGCGCGCGCTACAGCGTCGAACACCTGAATCTCACCGTCGGCGCGATCCGCCTGGCGCAGCCCTTTGCCGTCGCGCTGGAGTTCGATGTCGACAGCAGCCAGCCGCCCATGCGCGGCCACATCGGTCTGGCCAGCCAGGTGGCGCTGGACCTGGCGGGGCAGAAGTACCGCCTCGATGGCACCATCCTCAGCGCCGACCTGAACAGCCAACTGATCCCCGGCGGCCGGCTGGCGGCACGCCTGCAGGCCGATATCCGCGCCGACCTCGCCGCCCAGACCGCCAAGCTCAGCGGCCTGCGGCTGGAGGCCGCGGGCGTGACGCTGCAAGGCCAGGTGGAGGCGGCCGCGATCCTGGCGCAGCCCAGTGCCCAGGGCCGTCTGCAACTGGAGGTGACCGACCCCGCCACCCTGCTCGCGCCGTTCCAGGCGCAGTTGCCGCCGGCGCTGAAGGCGGCCGCCCTGCGCGGCAGTCGCCTGGACACGACCTTCGAGTTGGCGCTGGAACAGCAGACGGCGACCCTCGCGCTGCAACTGGATGCGCTGGGTATGCGCGCGCAGGGCAAGGTCGATGCGACTTCGATCCTGGGGCAGCCCGGCGCCCAGGGCCGTCTGCAGGTGGCGGTGAAGGACTCTGCCGTCCTGCTGGCGCCGTTCCAGGCACAGCTGCCGCCGCAACTGAAGCCCGCCGCCCTGCAGGACAGCCGCCTCGATGCCGATTTCACGCTGTCGCTGGCGCAGGAGACGGCACATGTAACCCTGCAACTGGATGCGCTGGGCGCATGGATGCAGGGCAAGGTGGATGCCACATCGATCCTGGCGCAGCCCGATGCCGCGGGCAGCGTGCAGCTGGTGCTGCATGACGCCGCCGCGCTGCTGCGTGCGGCCCCGGGCCTGTTGCCGCCGACGCTGCAGGCGGCAGACCTGCGCGACAGCCGGCTGGAGACGGCCTTCGCCCTGTCGCTGGGCCGCCAGACGCTGGATGTCAGCAACCTGCGCCTGAACGCGCTGGGGCTGGCGTTGACCGCCCAGGCGCGCGGCAGCCGTCTCATCGATGCGCCGGAGTTCAACGGCCGCATCGCGCTGGGCGAGTTCGTGCCGCGGGACCTGCTCGCCTCCCTCGGCATTGCCCTGCCGGAGATGGCGGACCCCTCCACCCTGACCAAGGCGGCGCTCGGTTTCGATTTTGCCGCCGGACTAGACCACGCGGCGCTGAGCAGACTGCAGCTGCGCTTTGACGACTCGACCCTGACCGGCTCGGCCGCGGTGCGCAATTTCCAGCAGCCGGCCCTGCGCTACGACCTCTCCCTCGATGCCATCGATGCCGATCGCTACCTGCCGCCACCGCCGCCCGAGCCCGTGCCGGCCACGCCGGCCAGTGCCGCCGCTGCCGGCGCCACGCAGTTGCCGCCGGAGACCATCGCCCAGTTACGCGCCCTCGACGTGGCAGGCACGGCGCGCATCGGCAAGCTCAAGGTGATGAACCTGCGCTCTGCCGCCATCCATGCCACGGTCACGGCCAAGGACGGCCTGCTGCGCGTGCATCCGGTGGGTGCCAGGCTGTACGGCGGCAGCTACGACGGCAATCTCAGCTTTGATGTGCGCGGCAAGGTGCCGCTCATCGGCATGGATGAAAGGCTGGCCGGCGTGCAGGCCGGCCCCCTGCTCAAGGATTTCATGGGCAAGGATTACGTCAGCGGTACCGCCACTGTCAGCGCCAAACTCAGCGCCCGCGGCATCGACCCGCTGCAGGTGCGCAAGAGCCTCAACGGCACCGCCGCGTTCAGCTTCAGCAACGGTGCCGTCAACGGCCTCAACATCGCCCAGCTGATCCGCAACGCCTATGCCTCGCTGCAGAAGCAGCCGCCGCCGCCCGACGAGGTGCGCAGCACCGACTTCGCCGCCATCAGCGGCACCGCCACCCTCAAGGACGGCCTGGTCAGCAATACCGACCTCAAGGCTCACTCGCCCCTGTTCCGCGTCGAGGGGCGCGGCACCGCCCACCTCGCCACCGAGGCACTGGACTATCTGGTGCGCGCCGCCGTCGTCGGCACCCTGGAGGGACAGGGTGGCAAGGCGCTCAGCGATCTCAAGGGCCTGACCGTGCCGCTGCGCATCAGCGGCAGCTTCACCGAACCGAAGTTCAACGTCGAACTGGGCGCGCTGCTGGACGAAAAGACCAAACAGGCGCTGGCGGCGGAGAAAAAGAAGGCTCAGGAGGCGCTGGCGGCCGAGAAGAGGAAGGCCCAGCAGGCCCTGGCGGAGGAGAAGCAAAAGGCCAGGCAGGAGGCGGAGCGGAGGCTGGAGGAGGAGAAGAAGAAGGCCAGGGAAGATGTGCAGCAGAAGCTGAAAGACGCGCTCAAGCTGCGATGAGCTTTGCCGCCCGCCTGCTCGCCTGGTACGACGACCACGGCCGCAAGGACCTGCCCTGGCAGCGCGACCCCACGCCCTACCGGGTGTGGGTGTCGGAGGTGATGCTGCAGCAGACCCAGGTGGCCACCGTCATTCCCTATTTCGAGCGCTTCATGGCGCGCTTTCCCGCCGTCACCGACCTCGCCGCCGCCTCCGTCGACGAAGCCCTCGCCCTGTGGAGCGGCCTCGGCTACTACAGCCGGGCGCGCAATCTGCACCGCGCCGCGGTGCAGATCGCCGGGGAGCATGGCGGCGAGTTTCCGCCCGACCTGGAACAGGTGCTGGCCCTGCCCGGCATCGGCCGCTCCACCGCCGGCGCCATCCTGGCCCTGGCGCAGAACCAGCGCCATCCCATCCTCGACGGCAACGTGCGCCGCGTCCTCGCCCGCTACCATGCCATCGAGGGCTGGCCGGGCCAGGCGGAGGTGGAGCGCCTGCTGTGGCAGAGGGCGGACGAACATACCCCTGATGAACGCGTGGCCCACTACACCCAGGCCATCATGGACCTCGGCGCCACCCTGTGTACGCGCAGCCGGCCGCGTTGCGCCGAGTGCCCGCAGGCGGCAACGTGCGCCGCCCATGCCGCGGGCGACCCGGCGCGCTACCCCGCGCCGCGGCCGCGCAAGACCCTGCCGGAACGCCGGACCACCCTGCTGCTGGTGTGCAACGACCGCGGCGAGGTGTTGCTGGAGCAGCGCCCGCCCAGCGGCATCTGGGGCGGCCTGTGGACCCTGCCCGAGCTGGGGGACGAATCGGTGGCGCAATGGTGCCGCCGCCGCGGCCTCAGCGCGCAGGAGGAAACGGCCTGGCCGACCCTGCGCCACACCTTCAGCCACTTCCATCTCGACATATCCCCGCGCCTGGTGCGGGTAGACGAGGCGGGCAGCGCGGTCATGGAAGCCGGCGGCGCAGTCTGGTATAAAACCGACCTTTGCGATCAACTTGGCCTTCCCGCGCCGATCAAGCGGTTATTGGCGCGGCTGGGCCGCGATGAATGAGGAACAAGCGATGAGCCGTATGGTGCAATGCGTCAAGCTGGGCAAGCAGGCAGAAGGTCTCGAGCGTCAGCCGTATCCGGGCGAACTGGGCAAGCGCATCTTCGAGAACGTGTCGAAGGAGGCCTGGGGCCTGTGGCTGCGCCAGCAGACCATGCTGATCAACGAATACCGCCTGTCGCCGGTCAACCCCAAGCACCGCGAGATGCTGGAACAGGAGATGGACAAGTTCTTCTTCAGCGGCGGCTCCACCAAGCCGGAAGGCTACGTGCCGCCGTCCAAGTGATGCGGCATAGGTCGGTGCTGATTATTCCTTGACTTAACGGGCGCCTGCCGCTTAAATAGGCGCCCTCTTGGCCAGGTAGCTCAGTTGGTAGAGCAGCGGATTGAAAATCCGCGTGTCGACGGTTCGATTCCGCCCCTGGCCACCATTTTTCGGGACTCTGTCCCAACAGCAGACCAGAAACCAGAGGCATACACCCTCTATACGTCAAATTACCGTGGGTTGGATGTGCGTCCAACCCACGGCATTTTTTAGGGTGTCCTGCCGTCTCGAACGGTTCAGACCTTCATTTCCACCGGAAACACCGCTCCCGGTAATACGTCAGCCGAGACATTTACCACAGCCAACAAGTGGTTACAAGTCCGGCAAGCGTGTAACGAGTGATCGCATTCGCTCTACATCCGGATGAACATATCCCATCGTTGTACTCAGGTTTGTGTGTCCGAGTATTTCCTGAAGCGTGCGTATATCCCCGTGAACCGCGAGTAACGTGGCCATGGTGTGGCGCAAGCGATGGGAGCTGAAGGGTTCCTCAAGGGCCTCAGTGAGGCGGTGGAAGAACCCCCCAAGCTGGTCTTCCTTCATTTCCGGTCCTTTGTAGCGGCGATAGAATTTCGTCACATTGAAAACCTGATGGTGTTTAGCCGGTTTTCCTTTCAGCAACTCGCAGGTTCGCCGATAGAGATCTGTGATATCAGCCAGCACCTGGGGCGCCAGCGGCAGTAACCACTCCCGATGTGTTTTGCTGGTTTCGGCGCGTATTCGCCAGGTTCCCGTATCCAAGTTCACGTCACCCCAGCGCAATTCGATGATCTGGCGCCGGCGGACGCCCGTGAAATAGATTGCGCGCACGACCATGGCCCAGAACCAACCTGGTCGCAGGTTCTTATCGTCAGCTTCGAGATAGGCAAGTGCCTTACGGACAAGCTCAATATCGACAGTTTTTTTGAGTCGCAAGCCGGTACGTGCAGGCGGTACCGAGGAAAAGACGTTGGTGGCAACCCAGCCACGCGTAATGGCGTAGTTGAACAGAGCGCGCATGTGGCGCCTGTATTTGTTCCATGTTTCGGGGCGGGCGCGGGCTAGAATGCCGTTGCGCCAATTGAGCACATCATCCCGGGTGACGGCCTCGACGCAAGATATCTCCGTTTCTTCAAGCCATCGCTTGACGACCTGTTCATAGGTTCGTGAGGTCGCGGGTCTGACCAAATTCTCCAGCAGGTACGATTGGAGCAAATGCTCCACAGCCGTAAATTGCAGTTTTTCTGCAGCATGCATGTCGTTCTCCTTTTTTGCTTTTGTTTCTGCCTCTGTCGTCTCTCTATAAGACGGGGGCGATTTTAGTGGGGGAGAGGTGGGCTGCATGCTTAGATGTACTTCTTGAACCAGCTCGCTGCGATGCGCACTGTAAGCCCGCATAGCGCAACGAAGGGAGGAATAATGGCTAGAGGGTCGAGCGCGACCGGCGGCAGCAGATAGACGGCCCATAGAGCGAACAGCGCCGTCCACAAGGCCAGTTTCGCCCGGTGATAGATGAAGCCCGACTCGCGCCCGACACCGACACGCCGCAGATACCAGGCCGCGGCGCCGTCGGCGGTACCGCCGATGGCGGCCACTAGAAAAAGGGGGAGCGACGCGAAGAGGACGCCAAGGCGGAGCCCTATGAGTTGCACGCTCCAGTAGAGGGGCTCAAGGAACGTCCACGCGCCCGACGCCACCCGCCTGCCGATTTCATCGGTTCCATCCTGCGGCGTTTTCTCCATTGCCGAGCGCATGAGGTAATCCATACCGGTCCACTCGAAGCCGACTCGGTAGGTCCACTCAATCACCGCGCTGATCATGCCGATGGAAGATGCGGCCGCCAGCTCCTCGACACGCGCCCGCTCCGTTACGACCGCCTCACGCAGCGGCCCTGCGCCGCGGGGTGCGTCGGGCCATGGCCAAATGGCGTAGGCGAAATGCAGAAACAGCGTCAACAGGATGAGTAGTCCTGTCCAGAGAGCCAGTGCCACCAGCCCTGTGCGGCGCTCTCTCATGGCAAACCTCCGCAAGGACGGGGTGAGGTTCGCACCCGCGGAAGGTCTCGGTACACTAGGCGTGCCGGGTTATCCGGCTTATGGCCTGGGGTTTGGGAAAAAGGAGGGGGGAAATGTCCGAGTATGCGAGGCGTATCGGAAATGGTGGACGCGGTGGCGTAGTGTCGATAAGTGAGCTTATTCGTAATGGAGTTGACCCCCGAAGCTACAACTATCGGTGTATTGATGAAAAATGCGACGCGCCCGTATTCCCCGCGGTGCCAGATAAGGTCAAACCGGGGCGACTGCGCTCTCCGTCGCCCTATTTTCGGGCGGGGCCAAGTGAGCGGCATAAAGACGGATGTATGCGGGGCGCAATCGAGGAGCGAATCATTAACGCGCAACAACAGGGGCATGGTTCCGGGGCCTTGGTCGATGGTGAGCATGCAATATCCGGAGGCGCACCGGTACGATTCGTGGAAAAGTCGCCAGTGAAGGCGGATGGTGGAGGCGGCATACCGCCATCTGGTGACGATGGCGCTGACGAGCAGCGTGCACGAAGGCGAGGGCGTGGTGATGGCGGCGGCGTTAGTGAGGCTTCTTCGAAGTCTATCGAAAAATTTGTTGATGTATATGAAAACCCACCGATACCCCATGACCAGTTGCCGATTTCCATTAAGGGCTGTCCGGCTAAAACGTTTGCCGAGACGTTCATTTCGCCAATTGAAGGAGCGTCTTTGCTTTTGAATTCCGACATTCGTCATATCTATCGGGGTCAGTACGATCGGCATGAGCATTGGAAAACGGGTATTTCGCTTTACTTTAAAGAGACAGTTAACGGTCTTCCTCTCTCGGTTTGGATTCCAAACACACTGGAGCCTGCGTCGGTTCTCAATCGACTCATCGACCGCATACAAGTTGCCGAGAGTGTTCGAGATGCGACCTTGTACGTATTGGGCAGATTCGTTCCAAAATTCAATCATGGAAAATACGCAATTGAACTGATATCCCCTTATCAGTGCTGGATTCATATACCCAGCCCATAGCCAATCTCAATCCGGCGAACTTTTAACTCTGACGCGAGCAGAACAATAATTCGCCAAGCTTCGTCAAAATTGTATGCCGCAAGGCCTGTCGCCCATGGATTGAAGGGGTCTGAGAGCCAGCCGTCTGCATCGAAAGGCTGTCGTATGGTTCTCCCGGCATCATCTTTGGCGCCAAACATGATGCCCATGGTGTGCTCGATTCCTGGCGCCATCAGTGAAATTTCGATATGGCCATCCGGTGCTTGTGTCTGGATAGCGTATGGCGGTGTGGCAGCGCTTATGCGCAATGTGCCGCCAGAGAGAAAATCCAATGCGTTGGTGATTGATTTCACTACTTGTCGCGCAAATAGATCATTTGAGGCTGGGCAGCGTGTGGCATTGCAGTCATAAAATGCCAATGTTTGGGCAGGGCGTTCGGCAGGCATCGTTGTTCTCCACAGTATTCACACAGCCAATCCGTATCTCTCATGGGTCCAGCACGCGATTTCATCCATATCCTTGGGTAACAGCGGATCGTCACCGGCAAGGGGCAGGCGGAGCTTGTAGAGTCGGCCGCCTTCGATGAGCGCAAAGGCCTGCCCCTTGGGTAGGCTCACCAGGTCGGCCGGGGTGAGCATCTCAACTTCCGTTTCGGTGAGGCGATCGGCGTTCTGTGAGGTGAAATCGACCGGACTGTTGGGATCGTTGTTGTCGGTCGTGCGGCTCTCGGCGACTTTGGTGTAGACGCGTACCTTGGGCAGTTGGTCTGTGAGCAGACAGGCGGTCTCTTCATTACGCACGCGCAGCATGACCAGGTTGTTGAAGTTGCCAAATATCTGGCCCGCCTTGGCGCGGTCACCGATACCCGCCTCCACATCGGACGCTGTCTGGGTGTAGGCGGTCACCTGGATGCCGGCGCCGCCCGCCTTGTTAACCATCGGAATGAACTCCTCGCCGACGATTTCGTTGAACTCATCCAGGTGCATGTTGACGATCGGGCGCTTGCCCGCGTCGCCCGGCAGGCCGTGGGCGTGGCCGTGCTTGTAGAGCCGGCCGGCGACGGAGGTAAGATCGGCCAACATCGCATTGCCGACGGCATGCGCTACTTCCGGATCGGACAGCGCATCGAGCCCCACATAAACGATTCCCCCTTCGCGGATCACCTTGTTCCAGTCGAGGATCGGGCGCGGGTCGTCAGTGTCGTCGTAGTCGGGGGCGATGAGCTCGCCTACCCGGCCGGAGGTGAGTTTCTCGATAAGCGGCAGCAGGCTTGCAGTCAGCTTGTCGAAGTAGGTCTTGTCGTACTCGAAGGTGCTCTTCAGGCCGTCGCACACCGGATCGTAGAGGTTGCGCTCCTTGTAGAAGGTCACCAGTGCCGCGGCATAGCGGTCGCGGCTCTTGAGCGCTGGCGGCAGGCGCTTCGGGAAATCCTCGTCCACAACCATGCGGTCCACCGTCTGACGCCAATCCTCGGGACCGTTGGCATCCAGCCACAGCTTGAAGTAGCCGATGAGCAGCGGCTCAATGTGCGTGACATAGCGACCAAGCGACTTGAGATCGGGCTTACGCCCCAGTCCGACCAAGGCCTGCGCAACGACGTTGGTGAAGCGCCAAGCGAATTCCTTGAAAGCGGCCGAGTTGCCTTCGTCGGGGAGCGGAGAGGTGGTGCGGGTTGCGACTTCGGTGATGCGCGCGAACTCGCCCACCGGGTTGTACCGCTCGCTGATCTCCGGGAAGCCCAGGTGGAAGATATGGAGCTTGTCGAGTTTGCCGGCCCGTTTTGCCTCCGCGAACATCCGCCGCAGCAGGTCCAGGTCGCCCTTGGGATCGACGACAATGACTACCTCGCCGCGACGGATGTCCTGGGCCACCAGCAGCTCAGCAAGGCGGGTCTTGCCCACGCGGGTGGTACCCAGCACCAGGGTGTGGCCCGGCCGCTCGGTCAGCGGCAACCAGGCGTCTTCTTCATCCTCCAGGCCTACGCCATGAAGGGCCGCATCACCACCGACGGGCGGGAGAGGGCGGACCGGATTCCACCATGTGTCGGCGCACGTGAACTTCGATAGGCGGCGCAGGAGTCTTTGTTTCTCCCATTTCAGCTCAAGGGCACGCACCAGCCGGTAGATGTGGCCCGGTTCCAGGTATTTGCGTGCTTCGGGGTTGCGGGCTTCCACTAGGCGCTGACTGTGGCGCTGATCCCACCGAAAGCCTCGACCCAGGAACAGCCTGGTGGAGGACCAGGGGATTTGGTCGCCGCGAAGCACATAGCGAGGGAGGCGCCGCAGGCGCGATCGGTAGGCGAGCACGCGTGCGCCCTGCACGGTGCGCCACGCTGCGGCAGTCGCGAACAGCCCGGCCGTTGCCGTGGCCACGCCAGGCATCAACGGAGCGATGCTGTCCGGTTGGGTGACCAGGGCGCCGGCCAGACCCGTCAGGACCGCTGCCGGCAGAAACTCGACGGCTGGCCGCAGCCGGCTATCAAACAGCTTGGCCATCACTCACCTGCTTCTTCGAGTCTTTTGCGGTTTCGGTGCCGTCTTCCGTCAACAGGCTTACCGCGGGGTTGGGTGAAGGCAGCTTTACGCCGAGCGCGCTTTCGGGGTCGGGGATCAGCATGACCTTTATGCGTGATTGCTTGCGGTCCTTGGCCACGCGGCAGGTCCAGATGTTGGTACCGTCGGGGCGCTTGAGGTGCAGCTTCATCTTCTGGAAGCGCTTCTGTGCCTTGTCCCAGCGCACAGAGTCGAAGTCCCGGAAGATGCCCGGCGAGATCAGGGCCAGGCCCTGGGGCAGGACATGGAGGCGCGCATTGACCGTGTTGATCTCCACCCGGCCGCTGGCGATGTTGTCCTTGAGCCAGGCAACGAAGCGCCTGCCTGCATCCTCGTCTTCGTCGTCTTGCGGCGTGCTCCCGGCCGAGGCCTCGCCGGCGTGGGGTAGGGCGGGGGTCGAGGGAGCCGGCGCGGGCGCTTTCGGCCTTGCCGCCGGCGCCTCGATGTCGTAGGGAAGCGGGAGATCGGTGTAGTCCTGGCCGCCAATGGGCTCCGCATGCTCTGCGTGTTCATGGCGCGAATCCAGAGTGACCCGGTTCGCGTCAGTCGAAACTGGCGGCCGGCCCCCCTCGGCGGCCTCTACGGTGGTGTCGGTATCCATGACGTCCCCGGGAGCCACGTCCACTGGGATTACTGCACCATCAAGGGGGGCCGGCCGCCGTTCCGGATTTGACCATATGGCCGAGGCCTCCATGCGCAGCAGGGTGAGGCGTTGCGTCCAGTCGCCGATGCGCACCTCGCAGGTCCATATCGCATGGTCTTGGTTGGGGATGAGCAGGCCGTGTTGTTGCAGCTCGTCCATCAGGCGGTCATTACGTGAGGGAACGCCCGTCTGGCCTTCGCGGGCCAGGTGTTCCTTCATAGCATCCAACACACGCTTGGATACCAGCCACAAATCCTCGCCAACCAGAAAGCCGGTTGCGCCGCGACGGTTGAGCGGAAGTTCGTCCTGAGCAAGCAAATACCGTAGGGCGGTGATCAGGCGTTCGGACAGCGGTCTTGTCCGCGCGGTGGGCAGCTGCACCTTGCCGCCGCCGGACAGATCCCGCGCCACAGAAAGGCCATCCGCCTTGGCTACGATAGCGCCGAGCGGGCCGGCCGCCTCGTATTCACCCTGCAGGGCCGCAAGCCAGGTGTCCATCACTTCGGGCTCGTCGGCGAGCCAGCGCAGACCCTGGGCGGGGACGATGTGGCCGGCCAATAAGGGCGAGAGCCGCTCGTGTCGCCGGTAGCGGCGCTTGGCCACGAACTCGACCCGGTAGTACCGGGCCTGGAGCGGCATTGGGCCATCGATGGGGCTCCAAAGCCCGATCGACGCTTGCTCAGGGCCGAACAACGTTATGCGCTGGTCAGCGAGGGGCTTGCCGATGTCATGCAGCAGTGCCGCCGTGATGCAGGCATAGGACCAGACGTCCTGGAGCCGGGCGAGTTCCTCGGCGGATGCGCCGGGGGGGAGTAGGGCGCGGCGGCGGAGCTTCATGGCCTCAAACGCGACCTCAAGCGCATGGCGCAGGAGGCCTCCGGGGGCGGCATGGTGATGTGCCTCGGAAGCCGGCAGCTGCTGCACAAAGCGGGCAAGCGCATCAATAAGGGGGTGGTAAAGGGCGTTCCAATGGGAGTCCGGTACGCCCGCCATACCGCGGATGGCGGCGATTATGTGAGCGTGGGGGGCGAGCAGGGTCTCCGGTGGGCTGATCGAAAAGCATCCATCCGGAGACTGGGGGTCGACACGGGGACTGTCACGACGGAATAGGCGGCCTAACATGCGCCGAATGGTTCCTTGGCAACCGGGGCCGGTCTAGGGATAATTCGGACTATTTGTGGGCGGAATTATTTGGCGACGGGTTGGACTGTCCGAAAACTAACAATCCGGCGCTATTCACGTCACGTACGCAGCACAATTTAGGGCAGTCGTATGACAACAGAACACCAGATCGAACAAAGCCTGATCGAGAGGCTGGGCGATCTCAAATACAGCTACCGCTCGGATATCACTGACCGCGCCGCTCTGGAGCAGAACTTCCGCGAAAAGTTCGAGGCCCTGAACCGCGTGCGCCTCACCGATGCCGAGTTTGCCCGCCTGCTGGATGAAATCGTCACCCCGGATGTCTTCACCGCTGCCAAGACCCTGCGCAGCATCAATGCCTTCACCCGCGACGACGGCACGCCGCTGAACTACACCCTCGTCAACCTCAAGGACTGGTGCAAAAACCACTTCGAGGTCATCAACCAGCTCCGCATCAACACGGACAACAGCCACCACCGCTACGATGTGATCCTGCTCATCAACGGCGTGCCCTGTGTGCAGATCGAGCTGAAGACCCTTGGCGTGAACCCGCGCCGGGCCATGGAGCAGATCGTCGAATACAAGCACGACCCCGGCAACGGCTACACCAAGACGCTGCTCTGCTTCATGCAGCTCTTCATCGTCAGCAACCGCGACCGCACCTACTACTTTGCCAACAACAACGCCCGCCACTTCGCCTTCCATGCCGAAGAGCGCTTCCTGCCTATCTATGAGTTCGCGGACGAAGACAACCGCAAGATCACCCACCTCGACGCCTTCGCCGAGCGCTTCCTGAAAAAGTGCGACCTCGGCCAGACCATCAGCCGCTATATGGTGCTGCTCGCGGGCGAGCAAAAACTCATGGTCATGCGGCCCTACCAGGTCTATGCCGTGCAGCACATGGTGAAGTGTATCGACGAAGACAACGGCAACGGCTACATCTGGCACACCACCGGCAGCGGCAAGACGCTCACCTCCTTCAAGGCCTCCACGCTGTTAAAGGAAAACGACCACATCCACAAATGCGTCTTCGTCGTGGACCGCAAAGACCTCGACCGCCAGACGCGGGAGGAATTCAACAAGTTCCAGGAAGGCTGCGTCGAGGAAAACACCCACACCGCCGCCCTGGTGCGCCGCCTGCTTTCCGAGGACTACGCCGACAAGGTCATCGTCACCACCATCCAGAAGCTCGGCCTTGCGCTGGATGAAAATAGTAAACGTAACAAACAGCGCAGCAAAAACGGCCAGGCCACCTACAAAGAGCAACTCGAAGCACTGAAGGACAAACGCATCGTCTTCATCTTCGACGAGTGCCACCGCTCGCAGTTTGGCGAAAACCACAAGGCGATCAAGGCGTTCTTCCCCAAGGCGCAGCTCTTCGGCTTCACCGGCACACCCATCTTTGATGCCAACGCTACGCAGCAGAAGATTGAAGACACCACGGCCTCCATGCGCACCACGGAAGACCTCTTCCAGAAGCAGCTCCACGCCTACACCATCACCCACGCCATCGAAGACGGCAACGTCCTGCGTTTCCATGTGGACTACTTCAAACCAAAGCCAAAGAGCGAGAACGAGTCGAAGCACGTTGGCAAGGGGGCACAAAAAAACGATGAACCGAAACCGCCTTTTCCCAAAGCGGCCATCGTTAGCGAAATTCTGTCCAAGCACGATGCCGCCACCGGCGGACGCCGCTTCAATGCCATCCTCGCCACCGCGTCCATCAACGACGCCATCGAATACCATGCCCTGTTCAAGACCATGCAGGTCGAGAGACAGGCCGCCGATCCCGACTTCAAGCCGCTAAACATCGCCTGCGTCTTCTCTCCGCCCGCCGAACTCGCAGAGAACGAAGAGGCCAAGAAGGACATCAATCAGCTTTCCAGTGATCTCCTGCAGGAACAGGAAGACAATAAGGTCGAGCCAGAAGCGAAGAAGAAGGCGCTTGAAGCCATCCTCGCCGACTACAACACTCGCTACGGCACCAATCACCGCCTCAGCGAGTTCGATCTTTACTATCAGGACGTACAAAAGCGCATCAAAGACCAGCAGTGGCCAAATGCCGACTACCCCCCGGCGCAGAAGATCGACATCACCATCGTGGTGGACATGCTGCTCACCGGCTTCGACTCCAAGTTCCTGAACACGCTCTACGTGGACAAAAACCTCAAATACCACGGCCTCATTCAGGCCTTCTCCCGCACCAACCGCGTGCTCAACGGCACCAAGCCCTACGGCAACATCCTCGACTTCCGCCAGCAGCAGGATGCCGTGGATGCCGCCATCGCCCTCTTCTCCGGCGAGAAGACCGGCGAGCAGGCACGGGAAATCTGGCTGGTGGAAAAAGCCCCCGTGGTCATCGAAAAGTTGCAGGAAGCGGTGCAAAAGCTGGATGCCTTCATGAAATCCCAGGGCCTGGACTGCACACCCTCGGCGGTGGCGAATCTCAAAGGCGATGCCGCCAAGACCGTCTTTATCGAGCGCTTCAAGGAAGTGCAGCGCCTCAAGACCCAGCTCGACCAATACACCGACCTCACCGGGGAAAACAAGGCCAGCATCGAGCAGGTGCTGCCCGAGGAAAACCTGCGTGGCTTCAAAGGCCAGTATCTGGAAACCGCCAAAAGGCTCAGGGAGCAGCAGGGCAAGGCTAGTGATAAAGAGGGCGCCGACAACCCAGTGGACCAGCTCGATTTCGAGTTCGTCCTGTTCGCCTCCGCCGTCATCGACTACGACTACATCATGGGCCTCATCGCCAGGTTCTCGGAAAAAGGCTCAGGCAAGTCCAAGATGACCCGCGAGCAACTCATCGGCCTGATCAGCAGTGACGCCAAGTTCATGAACGAGCGCGACGACATCGCCGAATACATCGGCACGCTCAAGGCAGGCGAAGGACTTAGTGAGACCGCTATCCGCGAGGGCTACACCCGCTTCAAGGCCGAGAAGAACGCCAGGGAACTCGCTGCCATCGCCGCCAAGCACCATCTGGCCACCGCCGCCCTTCAAAGCTTCGTGGACGGCATCCTCGACCGCATGATCTTCGATGGCGAGCAGCTCAGCGACCTCATGGCCCCGCTGGAATTAGGATGGAAAGCCCGCAGCCAGGCCGAAACCGCCCTGATGGCAGACCTGCACCCGCTGCTGACTAAACGCGCCGGTGGGCGCGACATCTCAGGGCTGAGCGCGTATGAGCAGTAAGACCAAAACCACCGCCACGAAGGACGAGGCAACGCCCGCACTGGTGCCGAAGCTGCGGTTTCCTCAATATCGCGAGGCGGAAGGGTGGAAATCTATCCCTCTAAGTCGTTTGGCGATTCGTGCCAAACAGAAAAATCGAGACGAAAAGATTGATCGTGTGCTGACAAACTCTGCTGAGTTTGGCGTGGTTGATCAGCGAGATTTTTTTGATAAGGACATCGCTACGCAAGGAAAACTTGAGGGCTATTATGTTGTCGAGCTGGGCAGCTACGTCTACAACCCACGTATATCGTCAACGGCGCCCGTAGGCCCCATATCGAAGAACAAAATTGGCACAGGTGTAATGTCGCCACTGTATACGGTCTTTAAATTCAAAGACGACAGGAACGACTTTTACGAACATTTTTTCAAGACTACCGGCTGGCATGCCTACATGCGGCAGGCATCCAGCACTGGTGCGCGCCACGATAGGATGGCCATATCAAGCAACGACTTTATGGCAATGCCTTTGCCCGTGCCATCTTCCACCGAACAGCAAAAAATCGCCGAGTGCCTGAGTTCGGTGGACGAGCTGATGGCCGCGCAAGCGCGGAAAGTGGACACGCTCAAGACCCATAAAAAAGGGCTGATGCAGCAGCTCTTCCCCCGCGATGGCGAAACCCAGCCCCGCCTCCGCTTCCCAGAATTCCAAAACGCCGGGGAGTGGAAAAGAGAACCGCTAGGCAGTTTGTGCGCCCGAATTATGGATGGCACACACTTCTCTCCCAAATCGAAAGAGGGCCCGCGACCTTACCTGACCTCCAAGAACATCAAAGACGGCAGAATTGATCTTTCCAATCTGTCGTACATCTCGGAGGAAGAGCACGCCGAGATTTACAGGAAGTGCCCGGTCAAACTTCACGATGTCCTCTTAACTAAAGACGGCGCGAACACAGGAAACTGCGCCCTCAACAATCTCGATTTTGAGTTTTCACTTCTATCGAGTGTTGCCGTTCTCCGAGGTAATCCGAGCAAGCTGTGCCAAGAGTTTCTATTCCAGTCGATTCTGTCGGACTCAGTCCAATCACTGATCACAGAATCCATGTCTGGACAGGCCATCACCCGGATTACTCTCGCAAAAATTGGTGGATTTACGATTCCCGTTACATCCCCCGGCGAACAACAACGCATCGCCTCGTGCCTGAGCAGCCTCGACGCCCTGATCACCGCCGAAACCCAAAAGCTCGAAGCCCTCAAGACCCACAAGAAAGGGCTGATGCAGCAGCTTTTCCCATCCTCGGAGGAGGAATGAATGGTGGACTTTCCGCAACCTGACCCCATCATGAGAACGATGACTTATAGCAATGACAAACAGTTCCCCCGCGGTGCGGAGTGGGTTCGCGTGGACTTCCATCTGCACACAAAGGCAGACAAGGAATTCAAATACAGAGAGGACGAAAACTACTACTATAGCGCCTATGTCGATGCGCTGGAGAAGGCGGGCATCCGTTTGGGTGTTATCACCAACCACAACAAGTTCGATTTCGAGGAGTTCAAATCTCTCAGCGCGACCGCCCGAAAGAAGAATATCGGTCTCCTGCCCGGAGTGGAGCTTTCGGTGAATGACGGGGCGAATGGGATTCACACGCTTGTGGTGTTCTCAGATGCCTGGCTGGTGAATGGGCAGGACAACATCAATCCATTCCTCACGGTGGCGTTTGAAGGGAAAACCCCGTCCCAATACGAGCAGGAGAATGGCCGATCCTCTCTAAGTCTTATTGATACGATCAAGAAACTCGAAGGCTACCACAGAGATTTTTTCCTCGTCTTTGCCCATGTGGAGCAGCCCAGCGGGCTATGGGTCGAGCTTGATGGAGGGCGCATTACCGATCTTGGGCAGAACGAGTTCTTTCGTCAAAGGACGCTTGCTTTCCAGAAAGTCCGCACCCACGACGGTGCAGGCAAAGGCAAGCCGTGCCGCGTGCTGGTGCAGCAGTGGCTGAAAAGTTGGTATCCCGCCGAAGTTGAGGGAAGCGACCCGAATGCCATCGAAGAGATCGGACAGGGTAAGTCCAGCTATCTCAAGCTCGGAGAGCTTTCGTTCGAGGCGGCGAAGTTTGCGCTCTTCGATAACGCCCACCGCGTTCGTTCGGAGCTGCCCGAACCCCGGAAGGCGGTTCTTTTGCAGCAGGTTCGTTTCAACGGCGGAGCCTTGGATGGCTTGGCCGTGCCCTTTTCACCGTCACTGAACTGTCTGATCGGGCCGAGGGGGAATGGTAAGTCGGCAGTGGTTGAGTGCCTGCGCCATGCACTCGGGTTCCGTGAGGTATCGGACGAACGCTATAAATCCGGTCTCGTGGAGCGGATGCTTTCCCCGGCTGGCAAGGTGGTGGTCGAAGCTGTGGATGAGTTCGGGCGCGGAGTACGCATCGAACGCGAACGCACCGGCCAGCCTTCGGTGTATTTGGACGGGGTCTATCGCGACATCTCCCCCGGCTCGATCCTGAAAGACATTCTCTACTTCGGCCAGAAGGATCTCTCGACCCGCTCCGAATCGTTCGATGAAAGCTTTCTCGACAAGCTGCTGGCGGATCGGCTCGATCCAAAGTCGCAGGAAGAGGCGGCGCTCATCGAAGGCGTGCGCCAAGCGGCACGGCAACTGAAAGAGACACTGGAAGCCACTGAGAAGATCGCTGCGCTGCAAAAGGAGAAGAACGAACTGGATGCACAGCTCCAGGTCTTCACTGACAAGGGCGTGGACAAGAAACTTGCCGACATGACTCTCTTTGATGGGGACCGGCAGGCGATTGTGGCATGGCAACAGGCATTGAAGGAACTGGGCACGACTCTAAAGGAGTCAGCGGGTTGGGACGATGCGGATGCTGCGTTTCCAGTGCTGAAATCCAAGCGGAGCGAACCCATCGCTGCCGACCTTGCCGCAGCCAAGGCGAAGTCCGACGAGGCCAAGACAACGGCTCAGGCAGCACTCCAAACCCTCCGGGAAGCATTCGCCGCTGTGGGCGAGGCTCTTCAAAAGCTGGCACCAGTGCAGGACGAGATGAAGCAAGAGGTGGCCGAACTTCAAAAGACGCTGAACGAACCCCAGCTCGATTTGGAGCTGTTCCGCAAGAAGAAGGCCCGGCTCGATCAGTTGGTGAAGCTGCTGGCGGCAGGTGCCCAACGAGCCAAGACCGAGCAAGCGGCGCGTGACCTGCTGGGTGCGGCGGTCAACAAGCTGCACGATTTCTGGAGGGAAAGGTTCACGGAGCGTGAAGCCGAAGTCCGTCGTCTCGAATCGGAACTCCCGCAGGAAATTCGTCTTCGGACGGCATTCAAAGGCAAGCGCAGCGCGTTCGGTGAGTTTCTTCGCTCCAAGTTCCGGGGAAGCGGTTTGCAAGGACCATCCTACGACACGATGCAGGACGCGTTTGTGGATGGCCGCGAGCTGTATCAAGCCCGCACAGACCTTGAGAAGCATTTGAGTGAAAACGCTGCAGTGAAGGTTCGCTCCACGCTGTTGGAGCATCTGGCGGATTTTCTGACCTTCAGGACGCCGGATGAGACAGTCATCCTTTTCCATCAGAAGCCGCTGGGAGAATATTCCCTCGGGCAGCGGGCCACCGTGATTCTTCATATTCTGATGCACCTGCAGAGGCATCCTGTAATCCTGATCGACCAGCCTGAAGACGATTTGGACAACGAAACGCTCTACAGTCATTTCATCCGCCAACTGTTGGAGCGGAAGGAGCTGACGCAGTTTGTGTTCGCCACCCACAATCCCAACATCCCGGTGCTGGGCGATGCGGAGCAGGCCATCGTCTGCCGGAAGGAAGGTGAGAAGTTCTCGTTCGACCACGGCAGCATCGACGATAAAGACATTCAGCAGCGCATCGTCACCGTGATGGAAGGCGGTGAGGACGCGTTCCGACGCAGAAAGGAAATCTATCAATTATGGAAGAGCTCAAATTGAGCAGTTCGATGCTCATTGCCGATAGCCTTCCAACACGACCAGAGGCAATAACGTCCGCATCATGAACGATTCCAACCAAAAACAACTAGGTAACACTCTCTGGAGCATCGCCGACCAATTGCGCGGGGCGATGGATGCGGACGACTTCCGCGATTACATGCTGTCCTTCCTCTTCCTGCGCTACCTCTCAGACAACTACGAGACGGCGGCGAAGAAGGAGCTGGGGCGGGATTACCCCGATGTCGGCACAGACGCCCGCAAGGTGCCGCTGGCGCTGTGGTATGCCAACAATGTGGACGACATCCCGGCCTTCGAGAGACAGATGCGGCGCAAGGTGCATTACGTTATCCAGCCCGCGCACCTGTGGAACAGCATCGCCAATCTGGCCCGCACCCAGAATGCGGAGCTGCTGAACACGCTGCAAGCGGGCTTCAAATACATCGAGACGGAATCTTTCGAGAGTACCTTCCAGGGGCTGTTCTCCGAGATCGACCTGAGTTCCCCCAAGCTGGGCAAGACCTACGCCGACCGCAACGCCAAGCTCTGCACCATCATCCAGAAGATCGCCGAGGGGCTGGCGGAGTTTTCCACCGACATCGATGCACTGGGCGATGCCTATGAATACCTGATCGGCCAGTTTGCCGCAGGAAGTGGCAAGAAGGCGGGCGAGTTCTACACCCCACAGCAGATTTCCGACATCCTCTCCGCCATCGTCACGCTGGACAGCCAGGAACCAAAGACCGGAACGAAGAAGCGACTGGAAAGCGTGATGGACTTTGCTTGCGGCTCCGGCTCCCTGCTGCTCAACGTCCGCAAAAAGGTGAACCGGGCCGGCGGCACCATCGGCAAAATCTTTGGCCAGGAGAAGAACATCACCACCTACAACCTCGCCCGCATGAACATGCTGCTGCACGGGGTGAAGGACACGGAGTTCGATATCTTCCACGGCGACACCCTGCTCAACGAGTGGGACATGATGCGCGAGCAGAACCCGGCCAGGAAGCCGATCTTCGATGCCGTCGTGGCCAATCCGCCGTTCAGCTACCGCTGGGAACCCACCGACGCGCTGGCCGACGACGTGCGCTTCAAGAGCCATGGCCTCGCGCCTAAGTCCGCCGCCGACTTCGCCTTCCTGCTGCACGGCTTCCACTTCCTCAAAGATGAAGGCGTGATGGCGATCATCCTGCCCCATGGCGTGCTCTTCCGGGGTGGTGCCGAGGAACGCATCCGCACCAAGCTACTCAAGGACGGCCACATCGATACCGTGATCGGCCTGCCAGCCAATCTCTTCTACTCCACAGGCATCCCGGTCTGCATCCTCGTGCTCAAGAAGTGCAAAAAGCCCGACGACGTGCTCTTCATCAACGCCGCCGAGAACTTCGTGAAAGGCAAACGCCAGAACCAACTGAGCGAGGAGCACATCGCCAAGATCATCGACACCTACCAATTCCGAAAGGAAGAGCCCCGCTACTCCCGACGAGTGGAGATGGCGGAGATCGAGAAAAAAGACTTCAACCTGAATATCTCACGCTACATCAGTACTGCCTTACCGGACGAGCAGATCGACCTTGGCGCAGTACATGAGGAACTGGTAGGGCTTGAGGATAAGATTGTGGCTGCCAAGGCGAAGCATAACGCCTATCTTCAGGAGCTAGGTTTGCCGCCTTTGCCCTGATTTTGTTAAATGTTGCTTTATCTAATACTGAGCGAGTAGCTAAAGAGCCGGGGCACACGATCAGGATTTCCTTTCAAAACGCCCTTAAAGCAGCGCCCCTGTTAGGCGCTGCTTAACCCTTTCGGGTAAGCCCCTTCCCGTTACCATCCCTTCCCTTGGAGCAGCCATTTGGGCCTTTTCGGTGCCATCCACTTTGGCGCTACCGGCGGCGACGCTTGCTGCGGCCGGCTGGTGCGCGAAGGGCGCGCACCAGCCCGGTGAGTGCGGTGGCTAGGACTGCGAGCTCACCCAGTAGGGTCACCACTTGGTCAAGCGTAACTGGCAGTAACACGTGTATTTTCCTCCTCTGTAACAAGCTCCGGTATCCGCGGGGCGGAAGCGTCCTAAACAGGGTATGTGGCAACTTGGCAATCCGTTAAGAGCCAATTTCGCCTGCCATCGGTAATGCCCGCGTCATTGCCCACACGTGTCCCGCTGCGAACACACTAATGATTCCGCAGAATTCAGCTGGTGCGAACCTCTGGCTCCCGACTGTCTTGCTGCGGGAATTTCCGATAACTGTCGGACTGGCGCGGCAAGTGGGGAGTCGGTCGCCGTATCCATGACCGACTTGCTGATCTAGAGCGTGTTTGGAAAAAAAGAGAACTATCGAGTACACATGCGATGCATTACTGCCACGTGAGCTTACGAAGCGTTACTGAAGGGGATTTCGTCAGGTGTCTGGCACTTCCGTAGAACCTATCCGCCCGCTAAATTTCCTAAAGACAACGCGATATCTTGCTGATATATTTAGATAAACAGCGTGACATCAGTGGATAGAGAGTACGGATATGGCTGAAACTCAAATCGAATGGACAGATGCGACATGGAATCCTGTTGCTGGATGCTCTCCTGTCAGCGCTGGATGCAAACATTGCTATGCCATGAATATGGCGCGACGCCTCGAAGCAATGGGTGTAGGAAAATACAAAGGACTGACCAAGAAGCGAGGCTCCATGGTTACATGGAATGGGGTAGTCACCGAAGATAATGAGTCTTTGTTTATTCCTTACAAGTGGAAGAAGCCGAGGAAAATTTTTGTCAACTCAATGAGTGATCTCTTTCATGAGAGCGTGAGTGATGAATTCATTCTCGCTGTATGGAATGTTATGCGCGAAACACCTCAACACAATTACCAGATACTGACTAAGCGTCCTGAACGTATGCTCAGGATCGTAAAAGAAAAGATTAAAGTTGTTCTACCCAATGTATGGTTAGGTACGACAGTAGAAGATGCTCAGGTGGTTGAACGCATCAAGTTTCTAAGAAGAACGCCGGCGGCAATTCGATTTATATCATTCGAACCCCTAATAGGTGCGGTCGGTGACGTTAATTTGAAAAATATTGATTGGGCTATTGTTGGCGGCGAAAGCGGCAGCAGGGCCAGACCGATTAAAGAAGAATGGATTGATGAAATCCATACGCGATGTCATATCTATGGAACTGCGTTTTTCTTCAAGCAGTGGGGGGCGTGGGGAAAAGATAATCAAAAGCGATCGAAAAAAGCCAACGGGAGAATGTATCGCGGCAGAACATGGGACGAGATGCCCGCCTTGATCTCCCCTACATGAAAAAGGATGCTCACTGTGGTTGGGAAGAGTTACGACTGGGAAGGTGGCGCGGAGCTTGAAGAGCACACCAAGAAGAAGCACCAAATACTTCGTGAATATTTCAGGGAATATCTGATTACGCGATGTAAGTTGCCGCAGCAAGAAAAGTTCCGCTTGGCGATCATAGACGGATTTGCGGGAGGCGGTTTGTATGCATGTGGCGGATTTGGATCTCCGCTAATATTTATAGATGTTCTGATTAAGACGTCGATTGAAATTAATATAGAACGCGATAAACAAGGACTAAAGCCTTTAGGTATTGAGTGTTATTTGGTCCTGAATGACAAAACCACATCTGTAGTTGATCAATTAAGACGTAATGTTTCGCCATTGTTGCTGGAGGCGGAAAGTATCGAGCAACTATATATTCAAACGTATTACTGCTCAGGTGAATTTGAATTAATCTATCCGGAAATTAAGCGGCGCTTGACAGAGGAAAAATATCGCAATGTTTTCTTTAACTTGGATCAGTGCGGATACTCACAGGTCACTAGTCCGATAATTCGAGACATTATTTTGTCTTGGAAGTCAGCAGAGATTTTTCTGACGTTCATGATTAAAAGCTTGCTAACGTATTTATCTCCAAATTCAAAATCGAACGGTGTGCCGTTGGAACCTGAGATGCGTCAAAAGATCGATGCACTACTCAAGGATTCGGATTCGATAATGGGGAAGAGAGAGTGGTTGGCGGAAGCGGAGCTGATTGCATTTCATCACTTGAAAGATTGTGCTGCGTTTGTTAGTCCGTTCTCAATACGTAACCCGTCTGGTTGGCAGTATTGGTTAATGCATTTCGCAACCTCGTATCGAGCGCGCCAAGTCTACAATGATGTTCTTCATCGCTGCGGTGCACAAGCGCATTTTGGACGTTCTGGCCTCAAGATGCTTTCCTATAACCCTAATTGTGAAGGGCAACTTTATTTGTTCGACAAGAACTCACGAGAGGCAGCAAAAGAAGCATTGTATGATGACATACCAAGGTTTGTAGCCGAATCCGGCGATGCCCTATCTATGCATGAATTTTATGTTTCAGCCTATAGTGAGACACCAGCGCACAGTGAAGATATCCATGAAATAATTATGTCCAATGAGGATATGGAGGTAATTACTGAATCTGGTGGTAGACGGCGGCAAGCGAATACAATCAAACCTTCAGATACTCTGAAGATAAAAAGTCAAAAAAGCTTTTTCTTTCTCTTCCCTGACAGGGGAAATGACGATCAATAACCAAGCTCAGAACGCAAATACGGGCGTGTTTTGGCTCGTAGCGTTGTTCTTACTCATCGTCATATTCGCCGGTTTTGGACCAGCATATGCCGAGCTAGTAACCCCGTCTCCCCGAGTGACATCGTTTCTAAACGTCAGGGCCGAACCTACCACCTTATCGGATGTTGTTGGTGTGTTAACGCCTGACGAGTACGCGGTGCTGGATGAAAGCATTGACCGCTGGCACCGCGTCATCCTGAGTGATGGGACAGCGGGGTTCGTCAGCAAGGCCTGGGCGACATTGGTACCGGACATTCGTCTCGGCACTTGGAACATCAAGAAACTTGGGCACGGGGAAGCAAAGGATTATTCAGCCGTAGCGGCAGTCATTAATGACCACTTCGATGTGCTTACCGTTATCGAGGTAATGCAGAAGTCGCGGGGGCACCCAGGCTACGATGCCATCATTCAGGCGCTCGGCCCGTCTTGGGCCGGTATGATTACCTCAACACCGCGGCCCAACACGGGTGCCGGTGATGCCGAATTCTATGCCATCCTCTATCGCCCAACGATTTTACGCCCGTGCGTAGGAAGCGCCGACCTCGAATATTTCGATGACAATGATGGCGGCCCACAGGGAGTCGGTGACAACAGGTTTGTGCGGGAACCTGCGTTTGCCTGCCTTGAGACGATCTCTGAGACCGGAGCAAAAGGTTGGGACTTTGTTCTTGGGGCCTACCATGCGACGTGGGCTGATGGCGACACAGATCGTATATCCTCTGAGGCGTCACATCTGGGAGATGTATATTCTGCCATGCGAGTGGCTTACCCAGGGGAGCAGGACCTATTTATCGCCGGCGATTTCAATTTGACGCCATCCGATCTGGATGGCCTTGTGGCGGCAACCGATATGACCACGGGAACTGGTTCGACTCTAAATACCAAGGGTGAACGCACAGCCAACCTCTATGATCACCTGCTTGTGCATGACGCTGTCGCAACAAAGGAGCTCGTCTTAAACGCGCAAGTTATTGATGTGCGAAGATATGCAGCATCACCGAAATTGTTTTATCAGGCTGTTAGCGATCACCTACCCATTGCAGGGCGCTTCATAAGATACGCCGAAGACGATGATTGAACGTTGATGTTTAGAGTATGCAAAGGGAGGCATCTGTCGGGGGCTGTTCGCGAAGACGGTGGTAGCAGGAATGGGAGTCTGACATGCAGAGTATTCGATCAAACATCACGCGCTTAAAGAATCAGATCGATGCCGCGTTTCCGGAGGATGGCGATCTCTTCGAATTTCCTGGAGTTACAAGAGTGCTTTTGGTGGGCTTGCTCGAGTCCGCGTCAGCAGAGTCATATGAGCTTCTAGACAAGGAAGAAGATTCTGAAATTATTCTTCTCAAGAGGAAAATCGCACAACCCCTAGAAATTTGCCGAGACTACCTTTACGACTTCAAAGGCGGGAAGAAGGATAAAAAGTATTTCGACGAATTTGTCAGGTCTCTTACTGACATACGCGACCAAATTCGACTTACCTACCTAATATGTAATAAGTCTGGAATCCGCACCGAAGACAGCATTCAAGCTGCAAAGGAAGCTTTGGCAGAGCTCATCGATAGGAAAGAGCAGCTACAAACAGAGGTGACCGCACTCCTAGCCATAAGGGATGAGCTCAAGACGAAATTGGACGCAGTAGTGGCAGCAGACAAAAGCGCTCAGGAATCGCTTGAATCTGTAGTTGAGGCGGAGAAGGATATCACCTCTATTCAGTCGAAGTCATCGGCTTCTTTTGAAGTTACGTCAAAATATGAGCAGCAAATTGCCGATGCGAAAGAGGCGGCAGTACAGAATTCGTCTGAGATTTCAAGCATCGCGGCAAGAGGTAAGAAGGCAATTTCAGAATTGGACGATGCTCAGCGCGCCTTGGCAGAAGTCACCGACGAGACTTCTAACTTGCAAAGCAAATGCAGCGAGCTTAATGAGGAAATTTCTCGAACGCTTGAGGCGGCAAATCGCGTTGGAATGGCAGGAAGCTTCAATTCGCGCAAGGAGGAACTAAAGATTGGCCTCATACTATGGGCTACGTGCTTCGTAGCAAGCATATGTTCAATTCTTGGGATCGGCCTCTGGATGATCTATCCGTATCTCGGACAGAGTGCTCTTGAAATGAGAATAGAGGAGATTGGTCTCAAGATTATTGTGGTAGCCCCCCTAATCTGGCTCGCGTGGATGAGTGCGAGGCAATATGGGTACATTTCAAGGATACGCGAGGATTACAGCTTCAAATTCGCTACCGCTATGGCGTTTGAGGGATACAAGAAGCAAGCTCAGGAGATTAATGATGAGCTTCTCAACCAGCTCCTAAAGCAAGCAATCGAGACCGTAGGGCAGAACCCAATACGGCTATATTCATCCAAGGGCAACCATGCGACTCCAGTGCATGAAGCTCTTGATGGCGCATTTGACGCTGTGAAATCTGCAATTCCCAAAAGGGTTGGAAAGGAGCAAGGTTAAATATGGCTAACAAAGCGCCCACGAGCGACAAAGTAAGGCTGTCATGCCTTTTGCAAAATGCGCAAATACCACGCCAGCTTCACTTCGCGCCTTAGCAGCGGCGTTAGCCAAAATGTCGACCATGCCAATTGCTCTGTTCATCGACAACAACGTCTGGGATCTGTTCTTGACGAGAGGCACTGACTTGCTTTCGGAATTGCCGCCCAACGAATTCACGATTCAGATAACAAGAGAAGCAGAGTTCGAGATTCCGCTAATGCCTTTAGATGCGCGGCAGTATGTGGAAGACGCAATAAGGGTACGAAACGTAAAGACGGACAGATACTTTGGCTTTTATGATGAGTCATTGCCGCCCGATCAGCAGCGAGTTGGTGGATTTGGCGATAAAAACAACCCAGATATTGGTGGCCGCTTCGCAAGTGAGGAAGAGCTGGCGGTTCTTAGGCAAGAAAGGCCGTCAATCGGAACGGCAAAAAGGCCAACGGGGCTCTTCAAGAACGAGGCCGATGTATCACTCGCGGCCAGATCGGCGGTTTCTGTAGTGCTAACCTGCGACGGAAAGCGCTCCCTCAAGCGCGCCAGAGATGTGCATGGCGGTACTGTCATCGATCTCAAGAGATGGCGTTCCGAAGAATGCCTTTCAGATTTCATTCGCGCCGAGATCGCGAGAGCTAAGGATGGGAATTGCTAACCATGCGCTCCATCGGACGCGATACGTCGACGCTTCGCGCCGCGTCCGCTCGCCGATCAAACGAATCGTTGACCGTCCACCGGCGGCCATTTTTCCTGGCGAAGAGGAACTTGCCGGATATCGATATGCGAAATTATTAGGCAGTAAAGGCGGGATGAAGATTTATGTCGCACAAACGGGATGCGCGTTTGCTGGAACGGGATTACCCCCTCCCGAACCACGGCCGCTAGGCCGGTGACACTCAATCAGATAGGAAAATATCTGTTCAGCAATCCGATCATCTTTGGTATGCCCTTGTCTGGCCTTTTCGAGAAGTTCATTAAGCTCGCGCCTATCCCAGTCCCCGCCCATCTTTGGCCTCTTCGCATAACCATAGAGTTTGTGTAGATTATAAGAATTTACGCTAAACTCAATGCATATTTGGCAAACTAGGCAAATTTTGCCAAATGTATGATTTCGCCAGTTCCTTGTAATAAGCGTTTAATTATGCAATATAGATGAAAGCAAACATTTGATATGTTGGTGCGTCATGTCTGGAAAGAATAATAACAATTCCCGACATGCACACGGCCCACATGTGGTGGGGTATGGACTGCCGCCCTGTAATTGTCCGGCTCGCTCCAAGATAGCGGCGGCCAAGCAGGGGGTTGGCTTATTGCCGCGATGTTCGGCGATACGTCCATGCGTGCATGAAAGGCAGATAACGGATGCATCCACCGAGACCGCTCGGTGGGGCCACTCCTTCCTGTGTGAAACCCGCAGGGATTGTTGCAGCAAGAACAAATTTCGCCCGCACAGTTTCCTCCCGCAATCCTTAGACGCACCCCAGTGGCGGCTCGTGCCGAGTTCATTCTGGATCGGCCAATGACAGCGCCACATTCTGGTTTGGCGGGATTGCAAGAGTTCAAGGAATACGCCGATTGCGTTTTCGCGAATATCCCAACCGGCCTTATGATCCTGACGGGACGTATGAAGGTCGTTGCAGTCAACCAAACGTTTCTGCAGATGTTCTGCATCTCTCAAGAGCAGGTCCAAGGGCGCGACGCCCATGAAGTTATCGAGGCGGATAACCTTAGCGAGCATCTTCGCGCCGTATTGATTGGCGATGTCCCACGCTCAGACGGCATGCTGAAAATGCGTGTGTGTGGGAGCCAGGAACACCTTATTCGCTACACAATAACCGGAATCTGCCTTCAAGCCGATACTGAAGAGGCGCGATTATTGGTAGCTCTGGAGGATATTACCGAGCAGGAGCGCGCATTCCAGGCATTGGCGCGCTCTGAGGCACGTTTGGCAGAGGCCCAGCGCATAGCTCGTCTTGGACACTGGGAATGGGATATTCCCACCGGTGAGTTGTGGTGGTCCGATGAGGTTTATCGCATTTTTGGACGAGAGCCCGAACGATTCGTCCCGAACTATGAATCCTTCCTTGCCTGCCTACATCCCGATGACCAGGCGCGTGTCATTTCAACAGTCCGCAAGGCCCTTGAGGAAGGGACAGACTATCACGTCAGCCATAGGATACTTGTGCCGAACGGTGGCATCCGCCATGTGGATGAGCAGGCAAGCTGTTTGCGCGACGAGGATGGCGTAGTGACCCGGATGGTGGGGACTGTACAGGATATCACCGACCGTATTGAAGCTGAGGCCAGGCTCAACCACATAGAACATCACGATCCACTGACATGCTTGCCCAACCGTTTACTCTTGCATGATCGCATAAATCAAGCCATCACTTATGCGCGCCGTCATAATCGGATCGTCGCCATCCTGTTTATGGATATTGATAGGTTCAAGCGCATCAATGACAGCATGGGTCTCTCCATTGGCGATCGACTGTTGCAAGTGGTTGCAGAACGCCTACGAGGATCGGTCCGCGATGGCGATACAGTAGCCCGATTAGGTGGTGATGAGTTTGCTATTGCCCTCACCGATGTCGCAGATCTCGACGATGTGGCCAAGCTGGCGAAGAAGCTCCTGAGTACAGTGAGTGAACAGATAACCATCGATGAACGCACATTCCGTGCCACAGCGAGCGTTGGGATTAGCCTGTTTCCTTATGATGGTGCTGACGTTGAGGCGTTGTTGAAGAACGCAGATACCGCCATGTATGAGGCGAAGGAATCGGGTAGAAACGATTATCGCTTTTTCAGGGAAGAAATGGACGTCAATGTGCGCATGCACATGGAAATGGAGCAGGCCCTACAGGGTGCTTTGGAGCGCAATGAGTTTGAGGTGTATTACCAACCACAAGTCAATCTGCGGGATGGCACGGTGGTGGGGGTAGAGGCCCTATTGCGATGGAATCGGGCCGATGGAAAGCGTGTTGGACCAGCACAATTCATCCCTGTATTAGAGGAGATGGGATTGATCGTAGAGGTTGGCGCATGGGTAATACGACGCGCGTGTATGGATATTGCACATTTGAACACATCGCTCAGGCGCCCTCTATTGGTTGCAGTCAATTTGTCGCGTCGCCAGTTCGACGATAAAAATTTGTACGCGATGGTGAATACAACCCTTCTTGAGTCTGGATTGCCAGCCGACCTTCTAGAACTGGAGGTCACCGAAGGAACTGTAATGGCAAACCCAATGCAGGCCGGTGAAATAATGCAGTCTCTACGCGGCATGGGCACCCATTTGGCAATGGATGATTTTGGCACGGGCTATTCGTCCCTGATCTATCTAAAGCTGTTCCCTTTAGACCGACTCAAAATTGATATGGGATTCGTGCGTGATATCGGCATTGATCCAAATGGCGATGCTGTCGTACGTACAATTATTGCATTGGCGGAGAGTCTGGAGTTAGAGACAGTTGCCGAGGGGGTTGAAACTGAAGTCCAGCGTGAATTCCTCAAAAAGTACGGCTGCCAAAGTGTGCAAGGGTATCTGTATAGCCCTCCACTGCGACTGGAGGAACTAAAGGCGTTTCTCGTGCGTGAAAAACAATAACCGACAGAATGCGTAGGCAAATAACCATTGTATGGCAGGGCCACTGTGCTTGGTCTATGTTTTGAAACGGGTTAGAAGCGTTTCAGCATAGGAGATATAGCCATGAATATGAATCAAATCAAGGTCATTGCCAGGACCCTGCATGTCGATACCAAGGCCGCGAATAAATCTGAGCTTGTGCATCGCATCCAACGTGCAGAGGGTAACTTTGACTGTTTTGCCTCACCAATTAATGGGGTATGCGATCAGACGGGGTGCCTGTGGCGCGATGATTGTTTTGACGCGGCGAGACAGAGAGCTCACTAACGAAGCGAGGCTTGTGGGTATGGCAAAGAACCCAGTAAACCATGGAAGACCATGGAGCGAACACGATGTCAATCAGCTTGCTACGCTCGCCAAAAAGAATACCCCGACGCGCGTAATAGGTCTCAAGATGGGGCGCAGTGAGAGCGCGATTCAAAAGAAGGCATCGGAGGAGCAGATCTCGCTTAAACCGGTCAATCAATCACCGTACGGTCCGAAAAAGCGGTAACCAATTCATGTGCGCGTGACTGTGAGCCGAAGGTAGCACGGTGGAATATGGTCCGACTACTTGTTGCTTCTATTGTGTGGGGCCATTCATAAAAGGGGGGATTGAATAATGTCAACAACAGGAGAGAAGCCCGGCAAGGGTACCTATGTCTGTGTGAAATGTGGTCAGGTCGTAGTTTTGGATGACCGTACCGACACGCTCCCTCCATGTCCGCGCTGTAACGGGACAGAATTCCGCCCTTGAGCTACCTCTGCGGTTGATTGCTGCCCCTCATTGGCTGCAAGCCAATCGCTCATGCAAGACGGAAATGTAGAGGGTTTACGTGATGGAGCACACCCATTCTGAAGAAAGACCTCCAAATGCGGCGGCTTTACGGCCGTCGTATAAGGTTCTTGATATCCGTTCAGATACCATGGACGGGCTAGCCGTTCGTATCATCCTGATTGCTCTAGCCTACGCTGCACTGGCCTTCACAGGGCTGTCGCTGGTTACCCCGTCTGGTTATACCTCGCCGCTGTGGCCTGCGGCCGGTTTTGCTCTGGCTGTTATTCTGATGTGTGGTTTCCGTTGCTGGCCTGGCATCTGGTTGGGCGCCTTTATAGTTGATCTCTCGCTGGATGTTTCATGGTCGGGTGCCGTCGTTGCCGGACTCCTGGCCGCTGGCACTACGCTGCAGGCGCTGCTCGGCGCCCGGCTGACCCGACGCTTTCTCGCCGTCACCCAACCCCTTGCCCGGGAACACGATGTCTGGCGGTTCCTGATTCTGGCCGGCCCAGTCGCCTGCCTGGTTGCCGCTACCGTCGGCGCACTGGTGTTATTCGTCTTCGATCGCATGACGGCCGGGGATATCCAGGCGCAATGGCTGCTGTGGTGGACCGGCGATACCTTGGGGGTGCTGCTGTTTACCCCGCTTGTGCTACTGATTTGGCCGGGTTCCCGCTCCCTCTGGCCGCGTGGCGGCGAACGTGTAGCCTTGCCGCTGCTGGTGACGGCGGTCCTGATGGGGGCCGGCCATGTGGGACTGGCTCATCTGGAGGCGAGCCGGGCTAAAGCCGAGGCCGACGTGCTTATGGAGGATGTGTACGAAAACGGCGCGCACTCCCTGTCGATACTGCTCGAACCATTGCGGAGTCTGGAGCGTTTTTTTGCCGCCAGCGATGATGTTACCCGGGAGGAATATGCCATCTTCACCGCCAGGGTTACCGAGCATGAGGGCATTCTGTCCGTTGACTGGGCGCCCCGTGTGCCGGCGGCAGAGCGCACGGCGTTCGAGAGGGTACAACGCAGCGACGGCCAGCCGGATTACCGAATCTTCGAGCTGGATGCCGAACGGAAGCCACGCGCCCTTGCGGAACGTAGCGAGTATTTCCCGGTGCGCTGTACTGCGCCAATAGCAGGTAACGAGGCGGTCATAGGCCTAGATCATGGATTCGAGGAACCCCGCCGCAGGGCGATGGAGCGTGCTGCAAAAACGGGGGACATTGTAACAGCTTCTGTCGTTCCGCTACTGCGCACCCAGCAGCATACGCTGCTCGCTTACCAGGCGGTATATCCGCACGATTTCGACGCAAAGGCCGCATCTGCCACAGCGCGAGAGTCTGCGCTGCAAGGGTTTATTGTCGGGGTCTTCGATATAGATACCCTGTTCGCGTCGTTGGCGCGGGGCGCTGCAAACCATCGCATCGCGTTTCGCATTACGGATGTCACGCCTGGCGATACTCCGCATGTCATGGCGGGAAATCTGGCAGCGGATACAAATGTTGAATGGGGACGAACGATTAGGTTTACCAACCGCTACTGGTTGTTGGAGATGCACCCGATCGATGGTTACTGGCGCCCCGGGGCCACCCTGCAGTCGCGCATCTACTTCGGCTTCTCGGTATTGGCGGCGTTGCTCATTGCTTTCTCTTCCTTGAGTGCAGCCGGCCGGCAGGCAGCCACCGAAGCCGTGGTGGACGCGCGCACGGCCGAACTGGAGGATGAGCTGAAGGCTCGCCGTTTGGCCGAGGCCGCCCTACGGGAGAGCGAAAGCGATCTCGATATTACGCTTCACTCCATCGGTGACGCCGTTCTTGCCACCGATGCCAGCGGGCGCGTCACCCGCATGAATCCCATTGCCGAAAACCTCACAGGATGGCCGTTAAATGACGCGATAGGGCGACCTGTCGACGATGTGTTTCATATCATCAACGAGGAGACGCGTCTGCCATCACCCATTCCGGTTGAGAAAGTTTTGCGTACCGGGCAAATTCACGGCCTGGCCAATCACACCGTCATTATTTCGCGCGACGGTCGCGAGTTTCATGTCGCCGATAGCGCGGCGCCTATCCGCGATCAGGACGGCAATATTAGGGGCGTGGTGCTGGTGTTCCGTGATGTTGGTAAGGAGCGGGAGGCAGAACGCGCGTTGCAGGCCAGTGAAACCCGCTATCGCGAACTCATCGAGTATTCGCCCCTGGGGATATTTATCCAATGCGGTGGGAGCTTTGTGTTCATGAACCCGAAGGCCGTCGAGCTCCTCGGCGCGCACTCGTCAGATGAACTTATCGGCAAGAAGGTATTGGATTTTATCCACCCGGATAGCCGGGATGCAGTGAGTGCGCGAATACGTCTCCTCAATAATGACCACAAGGCAGTGCCCCCGCTGGAAGAAACCTGGTTGCGCCTTGATGGAACGGATTTCTGTGGCCAGGCTACCGCAGTACCCTATCTGCACGATGGACAGCCGGGGGCGCTGGTGTTGCTACAGGACGTATCAGCTCGCAAAGAGGCGGAAGAGTTGCTGAAGCAGGCCAGGCTCGACGCCGAGCAGGCCAATCGTGCCAAATCCGCCTTTCTGGCCACCATGAGCCATGAGATCCGTACGCCGATGAACGGCGTTATCGGCATGGTCGAAATCCTGTCACAAAGCCGCCTGTCTTCTCATCAGACCGAACTGGTCAATACCATCCGCGAGTCGGCTACAGCGCTTCTTGGCATCATTGACGACATTCTGGACTTCTCCAAGATCGAAGCGGGCCGGCTGGAGATTGAATATCTCCCGGTTTCTGTGCCGGACCTCGTTGAGGGCTTATGCAATTCGCTGGTGCCGGTGGCGGCTGCGAAAGGAGTTTCGCTGAATCTGTTTGTTTCGCCGTACATCCCTGATCGCTTACTCTCAGATGACGTTCGCTTGCGCCAGCTGCTGTACAACCTCGTCGGAAACGCCATCAAGTTTTCCGCAGGTAATCAAGACCGGCCAGGTGAGGTTTCCATCAGAGTTGATATTGACTCCAACGCGCCATTGCGTTTGTCGTTCCGCATTACAGATAACGGAATCGGAATGAAGCAAGAAACACTAGAAAACATCTTTACGCCATTTACCCAAGCGGAAATATCAACCACGCGCCGGTTCGGTGGTACGGGTCTAGGTCTCGCTATCTGCAAACGCCTGGTTGATCTGATGGACGGTGATATCCGCGCCGAAAGTCGCTATGGGGAGGGCTCAATATTCACCGTCACGCTCCCATTTAAGATTCTCGGCGGACAGCCGGTGTCCGATGCCGTTCCATTAGTTGGCATCGACTGTATCCTGGTGGAGGGCGGAAATCTAAATGCAGATGACTTTAGGGTCTACCTCGAACATGCTGGCGCGTTGGTCATTGTTGTGAACAATGCAGATATCGCGTCAGAACTAGCGGCAGAGCGTGGCGCCCCGGTTGTTGTAATCCAATATGCTGGCCGCCAGCCAATGGATGTAGGTGCAAGGTTCGATGCCATGCCTAATGTACGTCATCTCTGGATTACTAAAGGACGGCGGCGGCGTGCACGGGTCGAAAAATCGAATGTCGTTACCTTGGATGGCGATGCACTGCGGCGTCATGCTCTATTGCGTGCCGTAGCCGTCGCTGCCGGCCGCGCATCCCCAGAAGTATTTCACGATCACAACGAAGAAGATTTCGCACGCGAGGATGTGGTCTCGCCTCCGACGGTGGCCGAGGCCCGTTCACAGGGACGTCTGATTTTGATCGCCGAAGATGATGAGCTTAATCAGCGCGTCATTCTGCAGCAGCTTCGCCTCCTGGGCTACGCTGGCGAAGTCGCGGCAAACGGCGCAGAGGCGTTGCGTCTCTGGCGGGAAGGAAGCTACGCCTTGCTTCTAACAGATCTGCATATGCCGGAAATGGACGGATACTCACTGGCTCAGATTATAAGACAGGAGGAGCGTGGTGCACGTCGCTTACCTATCATCGCCCTGACCGCCAACGCCTTGCGTGGCGAAGAAAACAGGGCCAGAGCCGTAGATATGGATGCCTACCTGACCAAACCCGTGCCTCTCAAGAAGCTCAGGACGGCGCTAGATGAGTGGTTGCCACGGCCATTGTCTGGTACAAAATCTAGTACGGCGATGGATAACGTCACGATATCCCACACGGCACACTTGGTCGACGTTGGCGTGTTGCAGCAATTGGTAGGCGATGAACAGGAAACTGTGCACGAGTTTCTGGCAGAATATTTGGAATCCGCGAGAACACTGTTCCAAGAGATACAGGCCGCCTTTGCAGCCGGCGACATGCGCCACATCAGCGCCATTGCACATCGGCTCAAGTCGTCATCCCGCTCGGTGGGCGCAGTGGCACTGGGAGACCTCTGTGCAGGGATGGAAAATGCCGGGAAGGAAGGTGACCGCAGGTTCGTAGCCGAACAGATGCAGGAGCTAGAAACTACCTGGGCAGCAGTAGAGCGCGAAATCAATAATTTGCTGTCAGTCGAAGGGGAGAAACCCAAGGAGGGCGTATGAAGTTCCTTATCATCGATGATGAACCATTCGTGCTAAAACTTCTTTCACGGCAACTCGCCAATCTTGGGTTTGATAATACTGTGGCGCTGGAGCATCCACGTGACGCTTTGGCAATACTTGAACCAGACCCAAGTTCATTTGACATGGTTCTTCTGGATTTGCAGATGCCAGATATGGATGGTGTCGAATTTGTGCGTCATCTTGTGAGGATTAGCTACACGGGTGGATTAGTGCTGATCAGCGGCGAAGACCAGCGCATATTGCATACGGTGGAAAGGCTCGCAAACGCCCATAGATTGCGTGTGATGGGGGCTCTGCATAAACCGGTCAGCCCAGCTCAACTAGGCGCCGTCATTGATAATGCGCCGCAAGACACCGAGCGGATGCCCCGTATGATTTATACGTCAGGCGAGCTGAGACGAGCCCTGAGTAATAACGAGTTGATAAATCATTATCAGCCTCAGGTCGAACTCGGAACCGGGCGTGTCGTCGGCGTCGAGGCATTGGTGCGGTGGCAGCATTCAAGTGACGGACTCGTATATCCAGACCAGTTCGTCGGTACGGCAGAAGATGACGGCTTGATTGATGATCTGACACGGATTGTTCTCGCCAATGCCCTTGCCCAGGCGCGTCAGTGGCATGATGCAGGGATGGGCCTTCAGGTGTCCATCAATGTCTCTATGGATAATCTCGTGGCGTTGGATTTCGCCGATTATGTTGCTCATGAGGTTGAAAAGTCAGGCGTCCCGCTCGCCAGTATCGTTCTGGAGGTTACTGAGAGCAGGCTCATGAAGAACCCTCTTGTGCCGCTGGACATTCTCACACGGTTGCGTCTAAAACATATCGGGCTTTCCATTGATGACTTTGGCACGGGTCACTCATCGCTGGCACAGTTGCGTGATATACCATTTGATGAGCTAAAGGTCGATAGAGGATTTGTCCACGGTGCGAGTGAGTACGCACCCCTGCGCGCCATTGTTGAGGCTAGCCTTGGAATGGCACAGCACTTGGGGATGAAAACAGTGGCTGAAGGTGTTGAAGATCAGCAGGACTGGGACTTCCTCAGAGGCACGGGCTGTGATCTGGCACAGGGTTATTTTATTGCTAGACCCATGGCGGCCGATGCCGTATTGGCATGGATCCCGGAATGGGAATCCAGGCTGCCAATGCTCATCAAGACAAAGTCATGAATAGCAAAGCAGTAATTCTCATCGCGTCGGATGTAGTGTCCGATGCGGAATTGGTCCGCAAGCTTCTGCGTGATGAGTTCAACAACCTTGCCATCTCCACGGACCCAAATATGGCGGTGGCGGATTTTGAAAGCCACCACCCTGACGTGCTTATCCTGGCGTTCAACTCGCTGGAGAAAGCTGAACGCTATTATCTTGGCCTCTACCGTCTTAGCGACAATGTGCATGCCATTCCTCACCGCACGCTTATATTGTGCAACAAGGATGATCTGAAACGGGTGTATGAGTTGTGCAAAAGGGAGTATTTCGACGATTACATACTGTTCTGGCCCATCCCCAACGATGCGCTGCGACTCCCCATGACGGTTCACCACGCGTTACGTCAGATCACCAGTGAGGCGGCCCCAACGGCGGGACAACTCGCGGCTCAGGCCAGGCGTCTGTCTGAACTGGAAGGCCTGCTTGAGCATCAATCAGTTACCGGAGGGCAGCGGGCCGAGCATGCGAGCAACAGTGTACGGCAGGCAGAGGTAGAGGTTCTTGCCGCTATAGACAAGTTCTATTCCAGCCTCACGACGGGTGGCGTTGAGGCAATGGTGGATGTGCGTGATGCCGCCGGTCTGGAGAAGGAGTTTACGCGTCTCAAGAATGCAGGCATTGCGAAATCATTTCAATCTGTTGATGCCGCAGTCCGACCTGTACGTCAATGGGCTGATAGTCTGAGATCCGACCTTGCACCGCAGCTCGAATCCACACGTGCACTCCAAAAGCTGGCGAGCAAGGTGCGCCCGGTGGTGCTCGTCGTAGAGGACGATGAATACCAGCACAAGCTGCTTGCCCAGATACTGATCGACGAGAATTTGGAACTCGTATTCGTCACGAATGGTGCTGAGGCGCTAAGCGTCCTGAGGCGCCGCAGGCCGGACCTCATTCTGATGGACATCAATCTACCTGGTGATGACGGTGTCGAGGTGACGCGCCGCATAAAATCCGTGGAGAAATTCGCAGATATCCCGGTAGTCATGATCACGGGCAAGGGCGCTAAAACCATTGTAATCGATAGCCTGAAGGCTGGGGCCGTTGATTTTATCGTCAAACCATTCAGCAAAAATACACTGGCCACAAAAGTACGTAAGATACTGGCGGGAGCGTGATTCACGGCGCCGAAGTGAACGGCGCATCATCTGGGGTTGCCGGTCTGCTATCGGCCAGGAGCAGGCGTTAAGGCTGGCATTATCTAGTAGCTGCTATGCGACTCAAAGCAGTCATACCGACAAGCATGAAATAGGTATACTGTCCCCATAATTCCGCAAGAATAGTGTGGCATAAAGTAACAGGGATATCAGGAAATATACGTGAAACTCATCGCCGAAAAGTACAGGAAGCTGAAGCCAACCATAGAGCATCTGGCTGATGAGGTTGTGATGGCGCAGGCATGGAAAAAGACACACGGCTACATGCGCACGCACAACTGGTATGCGGATACGCTGGCACTGGATGTCTCTGCTTTGGGACTGGAAGGAAACGCAAAGAGCTGGGCAAGAGACATACTGGAACCTGATGTTTGTCCCAACCCCCTTGAGCTGATACCGGCAGCCAAGAGTGAAAAATGGGTCGTTGATGAGAAACGAGGTTGGTTGCCTCAGTGCCAACTGGATGATGAGGCAAATAAGAAACGTCTAGAGAAGCCACCGCTTAGGCCTTTGGCACATTTGGCGGTAAGAGACCAGACGTGGGCAACAGCTGCCATGCTTTGCCTTGCCGATGCCGTTGAAACAGCTCAAGGTGACTGTGGAGAAAACAACCCATTTGTCGCCCAGAAGAAAGGGGTTTATAGCTACGGCAACCGTTTACTTTGTGACTGGAAGGATGACGGCGAAACTGCATGGTTTCGCTGGGGTAATGGCGAAACATACCGGAAGTTTTTTACTGACTATCAATCATTCCTTAAGCGGCCCGTTTCTATAGGGCGAGCCGTCGCATCAAATCATGGCGATGAAGACCATGTATATGTAATCAACCTTGATCTATCGAAATTCTACGACTGCATTGACCGAGATATCTTGATAGAGCGTCTGAAGAGTCTGTCTGAGAGACACTATGACGTTAAGTATGATGAGGAATTCTGGTCCGTACTAAACAAAATATTTAATTGGCAGTGGCTTGAGCAGGATAGAAAACATGCAAAAGGATTGTCGTTGGAACTTGGCAATGGGTTGCCACAGGGTCTTGTTGCAGCAGGATTCTTCGCAAATGCTTTCCTTGTTAAATTCGATGCCATTGTAGGAGGCCTGATAGGACAAGCGATACCGAAGAGCGGCGGCATTATATTGCATGACTATTGCCGTTATGTAGACGACATTCGACTTGTTGTTAGCCTGGAGGGGGATACGAGTCCCGAAATAATCGGAAATAACGTCAATGACTGGGTTTCTAAAAAATTAAAGACACATGGTGGATCGACTCTAAATCTGAACGAAGCAAAAACGCAGGTTACTGTTCTATCGGATTTAGATAATAGTGGCACGCTTTCTGAGCGAATAAAGAGCCTTCAGGAAGACATCAGTGGGCCCGCTGATCGCGATGCCCTAGAGAGTGTTATGGGTGTTCTTGAGGGTTTGCTGACTCTACAAACCGATAATATTCCAACGAATACAGATATCTTAGGAGATGACGCCCTACTTCAGTTGGCGAGATTTGACCACGATGTGCGTCCCGATACACTGAAACGATTTGCTGCTAACCGCCTTGAGACGACCATACGCAATAAACGTAGGATGTATGACGGTCAAGGTGCTATCCCGGATTCTGGCATTGACTCGTTGGACAACGAGAGCGAGTTGCTGGCTAAGAAGCTGATTTGGTCATGGATGCAGGATCCTTCGCTTGGCCTTGTGTTGCGAAAGGCCATTGAGATATTTCCCTCGCCAATGGTCGCAGAACCAGTCTTTGAGGCAATTTTCAGACGAAGTAGTGTCGGAGATGGTTCGGTAGATCAAATTACGAGTGCGCAGGCTGACTATCTTCTTGCTGACTTATTTCGTAGCTGTGTTGATCTTCACGGATACTTTCAACGTGTTGACTATCCAAAGACATCTAACCCTGATGCATTGTTAGATCTGGCAGCGCGTTACGCTCAAAAAGCAGTATCATCCTCTGAGTTACCTGGTTTTGTTGAACGGCAGGCACTGTTGCTTCTGGCTGTAATGCAGCGTCCAGTACATCGTGATGCAGAAAGTACGTCTATTCAGAAAACTCTACATACTATTCTTGCTGGTGCTCCAGCCAAACTACAGCGGCAGAATCTTGCGCTATATGAAGTGGCGGCACAGATTACGGGGAATAATGACGCCGTAGCATCACTGTTAGCTGAACAGATGGAAACTGTCGATTTGGACCTTAAACGACGAGTGTTGGAAGATTTTGCGATCAGGGGCGGTGACTTCTGGTTAAGTTTCTGGAAACGCTTGAAAAGACAGAAGAGTAATAAATCATTACTGGATGAGTTTAAGTGGGCAGTTTCAGTTTTCGGTGGGACACCTAGATCAACCGTCCGACAGCGCCTTTCCAAGGTAATTGTCACGAAAGAGAATGGCTTTGCTCATGAAGCTGGTCTATTGAGGCTAGCTTTAGCTCTTGTGCGTGGCATCTTGGACGATGGGCTTCCCATTGGTCTTTCACCGAACCAACTTGACGTTAACCAGACCCAAAGTACAAAGGTTCCGTGGGGTGAGATATGGAGACCCCAAGTAAACTTGAAGTGTAAACAGCTTACGCCGCAAAGTACGCAAGGAGATGATCCGAGGTACGCTACTCCATCCTGGATAAACCTTGATTATCCTGATGCATCTGAAATTTACTGGATAGGTATGGTTCTACGGTCAGCAGTTGTCGGGTCAACTGATTTTACCGGTAGTAGATGGAAGAAAGGATCCGTTGTTGGCTACAAAGGACTAAGAACAGGGTGGTTCAAGCGTCGTATGGGTATGATGCATTCGCCAGAGTCTTTGGTTGGAGAGTTTTCAACCACGTCTGATTGGGCCGCTGAGCTGATAAGAAGGTGTTTGCAATGGCCTGGCTTTGAGTCAACCCATCATGAATATGACGAAGTTGCTGACATTGTTGATTTGGAGAGCCTGGAAGAAGCTCTCAAATCTAGACTTAAAATACTCGATGATTTGTTCTGTTCTGCCTCTGACATGCCAGCGTTAATTACCAAAGTCCGACGTCCAATGAACCTGACTGATTCAGGGTTTAGACTTGTGACGGTCCAACAGCTATTGCCACATTCTTCAGACTTTTCAAAGAGTGATCCTAAACTGGATTCTCCTACCGTTAAGGGAAGGAACCGTAATCATGTGGCACGCTTGTGTCAAATTACTCTAAAAACCCTAGCTGCTAAAATACACGCTGACAATAATGGTGATCGTCCATTTGCAGATTTAATCGTCTTCCCAGAGCTAGGTGTCCACCCCGACGATATAGACCTACTTAAGCGCCTAGCAGACAAGACGCGCTCGATGATCCTGGCGGGATTAGTGTTCACTGACCATGGTGGGAAATTGGTCAACATTGCGCGATGGCTGATACCTGACTACCAAAAAACAGGTAGGCAGTGGATTACTCGTGATCAGGGTAAGGCCTTTCCTACTGATAATGAGATATCGCTTGGTATAGCTCCTTACCGTCCATGTCAACATATCATCGAAATTAATGGGTTTGAAGAAGGGCCGTTTAAATTGACTGGCGCTATCTGTTATGACGCAACAGATTTGAAGTTGGCAAGTGATTTGAAGGATAAATCAGACTTGTTTTTAATTTTAGCTCATAACCAAGATGTCACGACATTCGATACCATGGCCTCGGCCCTGCATTACCATATGTATCAACATGTAGCGCTTGTGAATAAGGGGGAGTATGGCGGTTCAACAATTCAGGCGCCGTACAAACAACCATATGAGCGTCTTATTTCACACGCACATGGTACTGACCAGATATCGATTAACGTGGCTGATCTTGATCTCGCGGCATTCAGAAGAAAAATACCAAAGAAAATAAAAGAAATAAAAACGAAGCCAGCTGGAAAGTAATATGTATAAAGATGAAATTATAATTGAATTCGATGTTTAAAGCTTAGGTAAGCTACATACAAAAAAATTTCTATAGCAAGCAGCTTTTTGTTAACAACTCATTGTATGTCAGATCTTAAACGATTAGCAGGCGAATTACTGGCAAGCCTATGATGTCTGCTTCGGTCGCAAAAGCGCCCCATTAGGGGCGCTCCGGTTCTCAGATTTCAGTTTGCTCAGCCATCTCAAGCGCATCATCCACCTCAATACCAAGGTATCTTACTGTGCTTTCGATCTTGGTATGTCCCAGCAATATCTGGACAGCCCGCAGGTTCTTGGTACGTCGATATATCAGCGTGGCTTTTGTCCGCCTTAGTGAGTGCGTCCCATAATCCGTGGGATCGAGAGAGGCCAGCTGAGCCCATGATTTGACTATCCGACCATACTGACGGGTAGTGATATGCTTTTCATGATCGTTCCTGCTTGGAAACAGGTATTGCTGCATTGTGAGGCCGGATTGTTCTATCCAACCCTCTACAGCGTTACGCGTCAGGTCTGTGATCTCGAACTTGACTGGATGAGCAGTCTTTTTCTGCATGACCGTTGCTCTAGATAGCACATGAGCACCATTCGATATATCGCGGACCCGTAATGCTACTAGGTCACAGCCACGCAGCTTGCTGTCGATCGCCAGGTTGAATAGTGCTAGGTCTCTGGTTTTATGCGATATCTGAAGCTTTGTTCGTATTTCCCATATCTCTCGAAGCTTCAGTGGCTTTTTCTGACCGACGAGAGAGCCCTTGTTCCATGGTGCATGAAGATTAGGGCTTGCTAATGGAGTGAGCGTCGTAGCCATGATAGTTTCCTCGTGTTAGTGGCAAGGAAACCAAGTGTGGTAGGCGGCAATTCGGTTCGCTATTTCGGCCAGAAGCAGACAGCGTAAATCGGAACACACAGGGCTTCCGTCTCGCCCAGGGCTTCAACACGTTGTGCTTTGTTCTTTTACCTTTGCGCCGGGAGGGCAAACTGGCAGTTGACAGTGTAAGGCGAACGCCTTACACTTAATCACAGTCCGACGGAGGAGTTTGATATGGCAACTGTGGCTCACGAGTTTGGCCGGTACGTCCGGCGACAAAGAGCTGCTGCAAATGTAAGTCTGCGTTCGGCAGCAAAGGCGTTAGACGTGTCTGCCGTCTATTTGGGTGAAGTGGAACGCGGGGTCCGCCCTCCTCTTAAGGAGGAGCATTGGGATGCTCTTATTCGTGCCATTCCTACGATTGAAAGAGACACCCTTGAGCGCCTGACGGCAAAGGCGAAGCCAATCCAACTCGATTTACGAGATGCGCCGCCGCAATACCAGGACCTCGCACTGGCACTTGCGCGACGAATCGAAAAGCAGAACATTTCGAAAGTGGATTTGGCGCAGCTGTTTTCGATCCTGGGGGACAATAATGAGTAGTTTTCTGGACGAGGAAGTTCCCCCTGTTAATCCGCTGGGTACCTCGGCGCTCGAGGAGCTGGGGCGACTCTTTCTCGAGCAGTTCGCCCCAGAGACTCTGACGGGACCGTGTCCCCTCAATGTGATTGACCTCGCGGACACCCAACTGGGGAAGTTTGGTATCCATGTATCTCCAGCCAGTCGCGAGGAACTCGGCAATCGCGCAGGCGCGACTAACCCTCGCGGGGATACCGAAATTGACATCCTTGTTGCGGAGGGCGTGTGGGAACAGCTAGAGAGTCCTCCCCCGCAGTGTTACTACGCCAGGAGCACGGTGTGCCACGAGGTGGGACATGCCATCGTCCACGTTCCCGTGCTCCGAAGAAAGCTCCTTGTCAACGAAGTTTTTGCGCGAGTGCAGAGGGCGAAGCTCAAGGCATTTGAGGATCCTGAGTGGCAGGCCTGGACCTTCGCCGGCGCAATCTTGATGCCCAGCACGACGCTTCGGCAGTTGCACGTGCAGCATGGGACGCTTAACCCCGAACTGGTCTCGAGTGTGTACGAGGTGAGCACCCAGATGGCAGCAAGCCATCTCCGCAAACTGCGGTGGCTGAATGGCGCCGGCAAGTAGTGTTTTTTTTCGTCTGCAGTGTAAGGCGCATGCCTTACATGCGGATTAATCTAAAGACCTAAAGGAGGTCGGATATGAAACGTAGTAGTGAATTCAAACCTGGAGAGATGGCCCCAATTTCGGGGCAATACCAGATTGTCGGACCCAGTGGCGGCAGGCGCGGTCCCGAACGGACCGTGACTCGAGGAGAGCCGTTTCCTCCTACGCCTGCACCAGGTTCGCGCTTCCGCCTGGTTGACCCAACCAAACACAAGTGATCATCGAAGGAGACACATCATGACTCATGAAAAATCCAATAAACCCGAACTCTTCGTCGACAACGAGCCTTATCAGTGGAGCAAGGAGTCGATTACTGGTGCTGAGCTTCGCATCCTCGCGGCGATCCCCGAGGGCGTACAGATCTTTCAGCAAATCCCTAGACAGCCCGATCGCGAAATCCTGGCTAATACGGTGGTAGACCTAGCCGCCCACAAAGGGCCGGAACGCTTCTCGACTCAGGCTGCCGGATCGCAGGCAGGTTGACCCATGCCGCTACTGTTTCCCGACGACTACGAGAATCTATCCCAGCGAGGCATCTCCTGGGAGGAGGACTCACAGCAGCGGTTCTTTATCTTCAAGGACTACCCCTTGCCACCGGGGGTATACACCGTGCCTACATGCGACATCCTGGTCGTTATGCCGGCCAACTACAACCAGGCGGGGAACGACATGTTCTGGACAAACCCCAGACTCGTCCGGGCGAACGGTTCAGCGATTCCGGCGTCGAACGAACCCAGTGGTGGAGACAACCGTTCCTTCAACGGGAAAGAATTCTGTAGGTGGTCTCGGCATTGGAATGCAGGGACTCCTGGCGCTTGGCGCCCGGGCAAGGACGACATCCTCTCAATCCAGCGTCGAATAGAATGGGCGCTGCAGCACCCTGACTGCAAATGAGCGCGCGCATCACCTTGTTAGGCTCCCAAGACTCCCGGCTTCGGGAGTTTCTTGGCTCGCACCCGGAAGGGCATGAGCGCGCCGCGGTAGTCCTCTTCCGTCGACTGCACCTGGACGTGCCTGGGCTATCGGCCTCGGACAGGTACATCGCTGTAGATGTCATTCCATTCGAAGAGTCTTGGATCAAATCGTCCTCTTCTGAGCACGTACATTTTGAGCTTGCGCACCTACGCGAGATTTTCCGCAGGTGCGACGAGGAAGGATTGGTATTCGGTTTTGTGCACAACCACCCGCAGGGACAAGGTGAATTTTCGGGTGTTGATAATACGAATGAGAAAACTCTCATTTCGGCCATCAGAAATCGCAATGGGCCAGACGTGCACTTTGTTGGGATGCTCCTGGCAAACGGCGAATGGTTTGCAAGGGTGCGGGATGGTTCAGATGTCGCCAAGGCAACGACGGCACGACATGTAATCGTCCTTGGTGAAAGGATCCTCCTCTTTGGGTACGAGTGTTCGGAATACGATGATGATCACCTGTACTCGCGACAAGCAGCGGCATTCGGTCAGCCATTTGTTGATATGCTTCGGTCATTGCGCGTGGCGTTTGTCGGTGGCGGCGGCACCGGTAGCCCACAGGCAACACTGCTAGCACGTGCGGGTGTCGGAGAAATTGTGGTCATCGATAGAGACACACTCGAGAAGAGTAATCTCAACCGAGTGCGCGGGGCGGCTGTAGGTGACGTTGGGAAGAACAAGGCACAGGTTGTCAGAGACTTCATTGCATATCTCGGGTTGCCCGTAAGGGTCGCTGCGATTGAAGCCTTCGTTGATAACGACCCGGTCGCGGTCGATGCACTTGCGAGCTGTGACATCGTATTCGGATGTACCGATGACCAAATAGGTCGAGAAGTGCTGAATACGGCGCTTTACATTTACGCCCAAGCATTCATCGATGTCGGACTTGGGGGAAAGGTCGTTGAAGACGACATGGGACATGCGAGACTTCGTTATCACCATGGGCGAATCAGCACGATTCTACCCGAATGGGGTGAATGCCTCTTTTGCCAGGGAGTCATCACGATGGAATGGATTCAGCATCAGTATGCGCTGCGTGAAAACCCCGACCTGACCGAAGCAGAGGAAAAAGAGCGGTACTTGCAGGGAGGAGGCGAAGAGGCACCCGGTGTTGGTCCGTTTACGGGCGCGGTCGCAGACTACGGCGTTGCTACACTATTTGACCTATTGCGCCCATTTAGGTGTTTTCCTCCTGAGTTGCGGCGTGATAGTTTCACCATTGACTTTGTACAGATGTCACTGCGAAGCCGCGAGCGGAAGAACGACGGCTCCTGTCCGTTCTGTGGGTCACGAGACTACCTCGTGCGGAATGAACGCTGCCGATTGGATAGGCCGATACTGGGGAAACGAAATGTCTATCGGTGAGGCGCTTGGTCGGCTTTGGAAGTGGCTGCTTGGGACGGGCGGAGATGCGCTCGGCGGGAGCACGCCACCACCTCCACCCAGATTCGAAGGCGCCGTGATTACTGGCATCCCGCCAAAGGCCACAGAAGTGGGGAGGGTCGCATTCTATGTTGTAGCCCGAAACGGACGCGGTATGTGGGCCCTCTTCCGATGTCCATGCGGATGCGATGAGGTGGTGACTCTGTCGTTGCAGAATGCGCATCGCCCCCATTGGACTTTAGAGATAAATTCCTCTGGGAGACCCACCCTATACCCATCGATATGGCGCGACGTGGGTTGCTTTAGCCATTTTTGGGTTAAGGATGGAAGGGTGCACTGGGTACCTGACACGGGATCTAAACCGGGAATCAAACTGAGCTGAGAAGATGACGGTGTCCAAGTGCGATTAGTGAGCGACTCGCTAAAGCGCCGGGAGATGATCTGTTAGGACCCATTCTGCGGCAAGCTAGGCAATGGTGCGTCCACACGCAATGGAAATCGCAGTACCGGGCGTTATCCCGGTTGTCGGACTCAGAGCATACCCCTTCTATATAAATGAACCCGCCTCGGGCGGCCTGTTCTCGCTCTCGCGACTGTCCGCTTTGGGTCGAAAGCGGAAGCCTCATGTCCACCGTGTCGCCCGAAAACAAGATGGGTGCCATATGCGAAGAGCGGCCTTGGGCAATAGGGCTATCCATCAAGAGAAAGGGGCCTCGCGGCCCCTTTCTTTCTGGCAGTACGACTGACGAGTGTCAGACGGCAGCCGCCTTTTTGCGGGCCACGCGACGCTTCTTCTTCGGCGCAGCCGCCTTCTTCTTGGCCTTAGCCTCGGCAGCATCCAGCTTCTTTACCAGGGAGGCGAGAGCGCGGGCCGCGGCCTTCTTCTGGGCGGCATCCAGCTTTTCCAGCGCAGCGCAGCGTTTTGCAGCCAGCTTCACGGGGAGGGCGGCTGCCTTCACCGCGGCGCGTGCGGCGGCAACGCTGGCAGCGGCCTTCTTCTTCGCGGCCGGGGTCTTTGCCTTGTCCTTACCGGCCTGGGCCTTGGCCAGGGCAGCGTTGGCTTTTTCCAGCGCCTTCGCGGTAGAGGTGCTGGCAGCCTGTGCGTTCTTCAGGGTGGATTCAGCGGAGGCGGCTGATGCGGCTTTGGGGGCGGCTTTCACTGCGCGTTTCTTCTTCACTGCCATTCTTGTTTCTCCTTGCGCCTGTCAGAAATGAGGCGACATCGTGGTAGATAAACTGCGGGTCATACCCGCACAGCGGGAATCATACCCGTTGCGCCTATAGAGTCCAATTCCGACAAAACGCTGCATATCCACTGCTAGACACGACTTGCGCACGAATAAGGCTAAAAAATCGGAACGCTAGGGGTAGGCAAGGAGTGCCTAAGGGATGATACCGAGGCGGATTCTCACCCGTATCTCGTCAAGCCAGCCCGCTCTGTAGTGACGGGCCAGGCTCTCGATCTGTCCCCGGGTCACGCCTGATTGCTGAGCCAGAGCCTCAAGGGACGTGAGCGAATCGAGCCATCCGATCCTGCCGGTGGCCACGATCGCTGCCTTGTCGGCCGTCGAAACCAGTATCAAGGCGTCTGGCTGTATTCCGTTGGCATGCAGCCAAGCGAGCAGGTGCAGCTCGCCGTCGTCGAGGCCCTGGCATTCGGGATGAGAGAGGGCGAGGGTGGCGAGTTCTCGCTTCCCGACGACGTGTCGACCAGCGAGGCCACCAACCAGAGCATCTCTATCAATGTGAACGCGACTAGGTTCGTCAGGATTGCCGGTCAATGCTTCTTCGACGCACTTATCGACCGTCTCGATCGAGAAGCTGTTGCAGATCGCCGTCCAGCACCCCGTGCGGAACGCTTCAATGATGATATTCGTGTCAATGAAGACTCGGGGCTTCGCCATGCCGTCCGCGCTCTCACAACTCGAATGGCGCGGTGAGTGAGTGTTCGGCGAACAGGTCGATCAGCTGCGACAAGTTCATGCCTATGGCCTTGGCGGCCTTGCGGGCGGAGAGCCGGCCTCGGTCGATCGCGTGGTGGAGCATGCCAACGAAGGTGGGCGAGAAACGCTTGGGCGTGCCGGCGACGGATGGGCGCTGGTACTCCTTTCTGAGCGCTTCGCGAGCGGCCTCGTCAATCCACTTCAGATTGAACAGGCGCCACGCCAGGGATACCGGGGCGACGCGCAGCTGCGCGGCAACCTCCGCCAAGTGCGCAACGTCACCGATACGGCGCTGATCGATCAGCTGCTCCAAGGCCTTGCCAGGCATCAGCAGGGCGGCCGCAAAGTTGTTTGCGAGCTGCTCGATGCGCTTACCCTTGGCCCGGTCTTCGATCGAATTGGACTCCCGGTGGTCCGGCTCCATGGCGTCCCAGGTCAGCGCGTGAAACAACTCATGCGCCAGGTCATAGAAGCGTCGGGCTTCCGACTCGTTGCGATTTACCAAAATCACCCCGAGGTCCTGCAGGTGGCAGGTCGCCCCCGAAATCGAGTTTCCTTCAGGGGTTTCCAGCGTATCGACAAAAAGCACGGGGATGTCCAGGGCCTGCTCCACGCGCTCGATAAGGCGTTCGGCCGGAATCGCACCGAGGTCCAGGGCGTCCACCAGATCTTCGGCACGCGCGATCGCGTCCTCGAACGAGGACTGGGAGGTCAGGCGTAGACTGTGCTTGAGGGGATTCGCTCGGCCCTGCTCGCTCTCACGTAGCCAGCGAAGCAGGCCGATCCACTGTCCGGCCCGGTGTTCGAAGCCGTCCAGGTTGTCCTCATCCAGGCCCGGCGAGGCACGCCAGGAAAACTGGGCTTCGCCGGCGACGGAGAACGGATCGAGGAAGAACTCGATGTCCCGACCCAAGGCATCGGTCAGCAGGACCAGTTCGTCGGGCTTCAGGGCGCGTTTGCCGTTCTCGATGTCAGAGACGCTCTGGCGGTCGTTTAGTCCCAGGGTCTCGGCCAGGCGGTCCTGGTTCCAGGCGAGTGCCTCGCGAGCGGCCTTAACGCGATAGCCGATCAGTTTTTGCGACAGGCGTTCAGACATGGCAGTACCCCCATTTAAGGGACAGCATTCTATTCTTGCGAATTATAGTTCGCAAGATATACTTGCATGTCATTAACTGTTGTTGACATAGGGGTTGGGAAAAGGTAATAAACATAAGGAAAGTAGGGAATTGCCATGAACGCACGGATTGTTTTCTTTTTTGGGCTGGTGTTTACGCTGTTGAATGGAGGTTGATGCCTAATGTGTTTACGCTTCTTTGTTCTGGCTCTCTTTGTTGCCCTGTCTGGATGCGCGACAACACCCCCCAGCACCGAACTACCGCCTTCCGTCGAGCAAATGGTCGGGCGTGCCTCATTCGCCAGGCTTGTTGGCACACGCATCGACGATGATGAGGCGTTCCAGAAGTACGCGGTGTTGTCGCGAGTCGACCGATCCTCAGAACTTGGGCACCTGTATCGCCGCGATGCGCCGGATCTGGTGTACGTGCAGCGTTACGCCTCTGAGGAAACCACGGAGTTTGTCGAAACTGAGCTCGACAAACTGCTGGCTCTCTATTGCCCTCGACACGGCGGCGGCAAGGTTACTGCGGTCGATATTTCGGACAACAAGACAGGTTTTGGCTGCGAGACGTCCGATGGCGACAAGATTGTCGCTGCATATTATCTCCACGTGGACAAGTACAGGGGCAAATGGGGAAAATCGAACTATCTCTACATCTTCAGCTCGCGTGAGGCTCATTCAGTAACGGTAACGCGTAAGCGGGCCGAACAGGAGGCAGCCGAGGTTAAGCGGAAACAAGAATATGAGGCGCGAGGACGTCGCCTTGTGGAACTGAGAGAGAAAGCTCGTACTCCCAGCGGAAAACCCCTCCCTGTCCAAATCGGTATCCTCACCAACGAGTTCATGCAGGACTTCTACGTGGCTGGGTCACGCCATTACGGTGAACTCACGAGGACTGGCAACGAAAGACGACTGTGGGTTGCGCGGCAGGTGTGGGCAGATCTCAAGTACGGATACGGCGCAGCAGGCCCGGAAGCCGCATACGTCGGGGCCGAGGTCGCCTTCGAGGAGCGATGATGGCTTGCGTTTATTGGCCCCTATGATGTAATTGAGCTATGGAATTGATGCGTTCAACGACTTGAGGGATTTGATCATGAATGCGCGAATTGCTTTTGTGTTTGGCCTGCTGTTCACGCTGCTGAACGTCGTCATGGTGTTCACCACGCATAGCGGCCTTATGATCCTCGTCATCGTGGGACTGATGTTCATGCTCGGCTCGGCCATCCGCATTTGGGGGACTCCGGCCGACGCTATGCGCGAAGACGATTACGAGGAGCATGAATCCTTTCTGTTGGCTGATGAAGAAGCGCACGGGTACACAGGGGCCAATGATTAGCTTAGCTGCGGCCGCTTTTGTGGCCGCTTCCCCTCACCTTCAATAGTTACTTCTTCCAATTTGCCGGCCGTAGACCTTCGGTTTCGTGTCGGCCTTTTCCAATCGTTTCTTCAACCAAGCCAGTCGCAACGCCAGTTGCCCCCTGCTGCGTGGCTTCGTCGGACGCAATAGCCCTAGTTCCCTTGCCGGTCACTGGATCTGTCTCTTGGGTAACGCCTTGTTTGAAATCCGTCAGATCACTGCGGTCAGTAAGCGGAATCTGTCCCAGCTTGCTTGGGTCCATGCCCAACGCGTCAGCGCCAGCGTATGGGCTGCCGGCACTAAGCGGTTTGTGTAGCACCGTATCCTCGGCGCGGGCATTGGCGCCAGTGACTGAGCCAGACCCCCGCACCTCTTTCTGCGCGTCAGCCGCGGCGTCAGCTACCGCCTCTCCGGAGGCACCGAGCCGTCGATCCACCTCGGTAGCAGTAGCATTCCCCATTTGCCCAGAACCTGGATTCATGGCGAAATTAGCGCCCGCCTTCGCGGCGTCAAAACCATCTGCCCCGAGTATGTATTTTTGCGAATACCACTCTTGTGCCGCCGCCGCCAGCTTGGATTCATTTCCTGTTGCCGTCAGCTGGTCACGGTATGCGTAGCCGGACTTGTTGAGGTCGCCCATGAACTCGTACATGAGCGTGGCCGCCGCTGTCCGATCCGACGACTCCAGGCGCTGCACGGCCTCTTGAGCCTGCGTCTGCCGGGTACGGGCTGCCTGCCATGTTTGCTCGTGACGGACCGTGTCCTGCAGATCGGAGCGCAGCGACGCGCCCAGGCTGTTGCTGCCAGTTTCCGTGTTTTGCACAGACGTATTCGTCGCGTAGTTCTTGAGGGCTTCGACACCCCTTTTCACGACTTCCGATTCCGCGCTCTTGCGGGCACTCTCGTAGGCGTCAGTGACCTTATCGACTTCTGTATGATCGGCAACATGCTTGGTGCCGACGCTCGCTTGCCCGCTGACGCCAAAGGTCAGCGATGCCAGCTTCCCAAGTGCCGACTTGTCCGAACTTATACCAACCGATGCGTCTGCATAGGCCTGATGCACGACCTTGTCCGCCTGCTCCTTGGTAAACCCATGCTTCTCTTGCAACTCGGAACTCAACGTCTGTGCACGCTCCGACATTTCCTTGTAGGCTGTGGAATCCTGTTCACTCCAGCCATCCGACTTTGTGGTGCCCCATCCGGTGCTGCGCGTTATGTCGAGCGATTTTCCGAGGTTTGAGGCCAGGCCGTCCGCATATTGCCGGCCTGCGCTTTGTGTCGCTTGGTCGAGGTGCGCCAGGGTGTTGTTCTTCGCGTGGCTCACCGTTGCTCCGATATCAAGGCTTGCCCCGACGTTCTGTGCCGCCTTTGATAGATATTCCGAGCCATCCCTCGCATTGGTCACCGCGGCGCCGTCGGAACGGTTCCATCCGCCCTGCCCATAATTGGTCATGGCGTTCGTGTCGTACTTGAACATCCCGGTGTTGTAGGCGCCGAGATTGGCGAGGTTGATATTACCCGTCGATGCGGCTGCACCGGCCTGCTGCGCGGCGCTCTGGGCGACCGCGCCGACCTGAGAAGCAAACTGTGTAAGCGCCATCTGGCCGCCAGACACCAGGCCATAGGCGATGAGGGGGATGGACATGCCCATGTAGCCCGCAAGGATGGCAATGTCGGCGTTGACGGCCGCGAGACCCGAGTGGGTGGCCAGCGAAAGGGCCTGCCCGCCAAGCTGGGCGGCCGCGGCCGCAGATGCCTTGCTCGCATACAGCGTCATCAACAGGTTCAGGATGGCATAGAGAGGTGCCCACAGCTGCAACCAGATGACGTTCTTGAGGTAGGAGAGAAATATCTTGACGCCTATGGGCAGCATGAATATCAAGAACAGGAATGGGAACATTCCGAACAGAATGCCCTCGTAGATGTTCTTAAGCAGCGGCAGGAACTTCGCGGCCAATTGCCCCATGACGGCATAGGTCGACCGCTGCTGCTGCTCGGCCTGGGCAAGGGCGAAATCCTGGGCGGCAGCATTGGCGTCGGTCGCCGAGGCGGCGTTGCCGAAGGCGCGCCGGAACGAGTTGGCCATCATGTTGGCCCGGATGATATCGCCGCCCGACCTGGATATACCTGCCAGGTAGTCGTAGCTGGTGGGAAGGTCCGCCATGAGTTTGGCCGACGCATCGGCCATGCTCAGGTGTTTATTGAACCGGACACCATACAGACTGGCGGCCCGGGTTATCTCTGCCGTCCAGTCGGTCTCCAGCACGGTTTCCGCACCAGTCTTGCAGGCATAGATCTGCTGCGTACCATTGGCGTGGACATAGGCAAACGCTCTGGCGTTCTCGGCGGTATTCTCCTTGATGAACTGCCAGGTGTCATCGGCTTCTAGCAGCTCCGTCCAGGTATAACGGCGGAACAGAACATCGTAGAACACGCACTGACGCATGAACTCGCTCATGTTGCCCTTGAGCCGACCGTCCGTGATCTCGAACTGAGAAGCGGCCTGCACTAGGCTCGAACCAAATACCATCCCATTCCGGTGATACTTCATATCATCGGGAAGGGTCATGACGGTTTCGGTGCCCCGCGTGAACCAATCGCCAATCTTACTTGCGGCTCCGGCGAACACCCCCAACCCATACGGCACATTGGCAACAACACGGGTTTGATTGTTGTCGAGTCGGTCCACAACAACCACGTCGACCTTCGGTACGAACAGCACACCGTAGATCAGCACAAACCAGATAAGCCAGGTCCACTCCACCTGGGTACGGAAAAGCCCTGCTTTCAACGACACCCAGATAAGGCCCACGATGCCGGCGAGCCGCATCAAGGTAACGAAGTCGCCATCGCCCATGAGGGCGACAACGGCATTGAATACCATGGCCAGGAACTCGCCGTTTCCGTAGGTAAACACCTCCCAGACAGGCATTCGCTATTTCTCCTGCATATGGGCAATTGGCCATGCGCGGAACACCCGCGTGAACCAGGGGCCTTCAAACCAGGTAATCACGCCTCGCGCTGCGGCGGCGTCAATACGAAACACGCGTCCGTCGCGGTGAAGGTTGATCTCAGGCCGGTAAACCTCCCGCATCCATCCTGCGTTGTCTTCCCGCGACACGGTGGCCCGTGTCACTTCGAGGCGAATGGGTAGGCGGCGTTCGGCTGCCAGTTCGGCTAGCCGCATCATGGCGCTGAGCAAGTCGTGGTCGAAGCGCCAGTCGCGGAGAGACAGCCCGCGGAGTTCTGTCAGGCCGCTGTAATGGAAGTCGAATTTGGCAATGCAGGTGCGGTGATTGCCGTCGCAATGCACAAACCAGTCGTGGCCATCGGTCGTTATGAAGGACATGGTCGGGTCTTTCATTTCGTCCGACAGGTAATAACCGCGATTCGATTCGTGTAGCGGAAGGTTGAGCGCCATCCGCTTGCCATTGCGGAGCAGCCACGCCCATGTCTGCCCCTGGTAGTCGGGATGATCGGTGCCGACCACCCGGAAGATGTTCAATGAACCTGAGTTCGTCCACATATAGCTTGTAGCGAACGGTTCCAACTGTTTGAAATGGTCGTTGTCCCAGCGTGTAATGACGTTTTCGCCCCAGTGTGGCGGATTGGCATCATGGAGTTTCACGAGCGATGACATGGTAAATCCCCTTACTGCATCGCCCGCGACCATTGAACCGACCCGGCGAGGCCGGGCGACATGCCGGATATCAGCATTCGTTCGATGGTCATTGACTCCTGAATCATCTGGATGGTCTGGTTAACCTGGGCAAGCTTCTTTTGATGCGCCTTCTCCAAGGCAATGCGCGACTCCCGTGTCTGTCGCGCAAAATCATCACTGATCTCCTTCGGCAGCAGCATCAGCGTTGAGCCGTTCTGTGCCGCTTTGAGCAGCGTATTGAAATATTGGTATATGAGGTCGATAGCAATCGCCTCGGCGTACTGGTCTTTCCAGTTCTGCGCATAGTTGGCGTTGTAGGCCGTTGCAACGTTGAGCATCTTGTAAACCGGAAGTGATGTCTCGTTGAGCAGGTTGAGCTGTGCCTGTGTGAGCTGAGTATCGGACTGCATGGCGTCAATCATCCCCTGCAGGAATCCTCTCACCTTGGCGGCGTAAGCATTCGACTCTGCGATGGTGACCGTGTATTGAACGGGATTCAGGCACTCAAACTCGGCCGTTCCGTCGCTACACCGCAACATCTCCACCTCGCCGCCGTGCATGAATGCCTTCAGGTCGGTGTCGTTGAACTGGACAACCGCAGGCACGTACCGAGGATAGCCCGGGGTGCCGTCGCTCGCCGCCAGGGGGTAAATGATGGCCCCCACCATGGACATGGTCATCTGAGCGAGGCCAATGTCGCTCGATGTCAAGGACAGTTTTTTGAGGGCCCGCCACGTTATATTGCCGTCGACCAGGATGTCCTTGAACTCGGGATTTGTTCGGGCCGCATTCAGCGTGGACGTCCTCTGCCCACCGGAACCACATCGGTCTCGCGCCTGGGAATAGTCGCTGAACATGCCTGTACTACTACCCATGTTCTGGCAGAGCACCTTGTTGGCTGCATCAGTTTGAGGCAGGACGCCACCGAGCAGACTAGCTGCCGCCTCGCAGGAATTGATGCTGGCGGAATTGACGTCATTCGCCATCTTCTGCATGTCCTGCAAGAGGCCCGACAGCTTTGGGCTGATAGTGGACAAGGCCACCTGGAACGCGAGCCCTACGGCATTCGACCCGATGTTCTTCATCATGGCGACCAACTGATCGGAGTTGATGAAGGAAAAGCCGCCAGCGAACAGGTCGATGCCGCCGCAGCCGGCGCGGGCGCTCGGCATCTGCACCGTCATCAGGTTGTAGTTACGCACCGGCGCCCGAGCGAACAGATTGCCACCCGTGTAATAGCCGGCCGTCTGGCCCTGATAGGCGCCCGGTGGCGTGACATTGGAGTTCAGCCCCATCGAATTGAAGAAGGAATTCAGGTCGGACTGGATGCTGGCTGTCGCTGGCATGCAGGTGATGGCCATCGCGGCGGCGATAAGGGTCTTCTTGAACTTACGCATGGTGTTGTCCCTCAGTAATCCTTGCCCGGGGTGGTCTGGGTCAGTACGTAGATGCGCTCGGCCAGCTCGTCGGCGCTCATGACGCCCGCGCCGACCGGAATGACGTTGCGGCCGCGGGGGTCGACCAGGTAGACGCTCGGCACGACCTCCACGCCCAGCTCGGCGGCTACCTGGGTGTCGACCCGCGGGGTCGGATATTCGGGCAGGATGCCCCCGTCCAGACTGACCGGCAGAACCTCTATGTCGTAGGCCTCGGCGAACTGCTTCAGGATGGGTGCGAAGGTATGGCAGTACGGGCACGAGCCACGGAAGAAGAAGAACAGGCCATGGGTGTTTGCCACTTGGGCTACCGCCTGGGTCTTGGCTTCCTTCCGCTGGTCCTGGAACTGGTGGATGGCCAGGCTGGTGGTGGGACGCTGCAGGCTGTAGTCGAGGTTGGGGTCTTGCCACACGGTACGGCGCCAGACATCCGAGAACAGGGACGCCTGGTTGAGCTGCCATTGGTTGGCGAGGAGGTATTCCCGCACGTTGGCCTCGGTGGGATTGAGCACCGCCTTGGCCTCTGCACGCGCGATAGCCTCCTGGACGCGCTTGAGCTGCTCCAACGGGTCTTCCGGTGCAAGTGTGGCCACCGGGGCGGCTGGAGCCGCCTCCGAGACCTTCTGCTCCTCTTCGGCGGGCGGTGGCGGGTCTTCATACCAGAACCAGCCCCGCGCGTTGTTCTGCCAATACACCTCAGTGGAGGCGAGCACAACCACGGGCTGGACGACCAGCAACAAGAATAGGGCAACGACAAAGGTAAGAATTCTGGTCATGGCATTTGCTGGGTCATGCGGTCGGTCACGCGGTTCTGGAGATCATCGGCATTTATTGTCGGCATGGACGCGATGACATCCGCGTAGAACTCAGACAGATCCATCGCCTCGAAATCGAGTGATTCCACCTCTTCCATAGTGAATCCGCTGCAATCCGGGCGTTGAGGGCTCCCCCACCCCTTGCCCAGTTGTGGCCGGCCCTGCTCGGCGATAATGCGAGACAACTTGGAATTGAAGCAGCAATGCGTCTGGGTATCTTCCCAGCAAATGCCAAGTGAATCCCTATCTGAGCAATATGTTCCTACATGATGGCACCGCTTTGCCTGGCGCAGGTCGGCCAACAACTTTTCGTTAAAGCTGCACTCAAATACGCCCTCTGCCCAACCGTCCACCTTGCAACAATTATGAGCGCCTATGGCGTCGAACAACGAAATCCCACAACGGCGATCCTCGCCTTTGAACACCTGGACCGTATCCACGGAGAGCTCGTCGGACAGAGCCTCCATCACAGACAGCATTGCGCCCACCCGACCCATGTTGGTGTTTGGCGGATAGCCCGTATCGAAACAACTGCCCTCAAGACAGAACAATTGTCCACCACAATCGAGAACAGCCTGCTCAACAGGTGACTGATCCGATGGGCACTCGTACGTCTGCTCATATGTCATGCACCCGTAATCCGACGTGGTTATGCACGACGACGACACCTGAGAACATCCTCTCTCGCGCAATTCCGCACAGTATTGGTGCTCGACTGTTTCCACTGCCACGCACTCATATTCAGAATGGTAACGCCAACATTCGCGATAGACTTCAACTCCGTTGATAACCCGTATCTCAGGCCCCTCTGCGCATACGGTAGACAAAAGGACACAGTCGCCGGAAACCGTAACCGTCGATACCATCGACAAAACAAATGCAATGAAAAGAGCCCGCTTCATTGAGAGCGTGCCTCCAATTCTGCGCAGCCCTGATCCCAGGACTCGGTGATTGTGTAACTGAAATGTGGCTTATCAAATCTCAAGGGAACTTTCCATCCCGATATTGCTGATACAGTGGCTTCATCCACATATGTCGCACACGCTGGCGTCCAAAGATCTCCGTCCTGCGTGTACACAAACGTAGAAGACCTCCCACAAGAGCCGTCACTCGTCGATGTCACGTGGTAACACTTGCTATCAGGGAGACTCCCCCATCCATCTCCAATGCCCAAGGATAGGTACGCACCATTTACTTGACCCGTAGGGCACGTGTACATGGGTGTGCCAAACCAGAAATCGTACTGACAATCGTTTTCCGTACAGCCCGAATTTGGTCCGAGCCATGCATCAAGTGAAATACACCCACCGCCCCAATGTGGCAGGGTCGTTAAAAGCCGACTAAATCCCGCGCTCGGCGCGATTGACAGTTGAGTTTGTTGCCACCCAACACAAGCTCCAACGCCACCATGGGAATACAACTGAAAGCGAAGCATATTATCGTCACGTGGCTCGCAGTAACTCTGTGCGTACATGATATCGCTGCCATTCCTGTATGCTGTATTCTGCGCATGCCAAGTGCCGGCCGTACAACTAAACTCCACATCAACGTTGACGTTTAGCCTGTTGTCACAGGAACTCGTTTCGGCAGGGCGGTTCTCGTAGCAAGTCTCAATGGTCGGAGGATATGGCGTTTCCAGGACAACCGGATCACAAGCTGAATACTCCCCCTGAATAGCCCCAGCAATAGATGCTGCATTTTCCTCCACTTGCTCCATACGCGTAAGCATGGGATCATTTTCGCGGTCGATGGTAAACAATGGCCGCGACATAAATCCTTCGGTTACGGTCTGCGCTGCTTCATTGTCTTGAGCGGCTTGCGCTGCTGCATCACCCATCGCCCCCTCATCGCCGTAATACGCGGCCTGCGGCGGCGATGACGTCTCGAAACCTGGCACCGCCGCAGCATCCATTCCCGCTGCATCGGGCATAGCTGCATTGGCGGCTGCCCCGTAGGCCTTGCCTTCCTCGATGCCGGCCGTGAATCCAGAGGACGAGTCAGCCGCAGCGGCTGACAGGGCGCACGCTATCAGAAGCGAAAACAGGAAATAGCGAGAGGTCATTGAGCACTCCCTTCCGTGCCATGTCGCGCCTCCAGACGCGCCTGTAGGCGCGTTGCTGTCGCGCGGAACTCCGGCCGCGTACGAGCGATGAAGTCCAGTGTATAGTCCAGGGTGACGTCGCCGGCGACGTGGACGGGGGTGAGATCCGGGCAGTTGCGTATGCCGGCAACACAGGCTCCCGAAGGCACCAGCACGAATGCTGGGGCCTGGCGGACGTCAAAACGGCTAAACAGGGTCGGGTCGATCATGGCGCGCGCCCTGGGTTCGTCGTCGCCGTAGATATCGCGCATGAACTCGGCTGTCGCCGGGAAGCTCTCCCCCGTCACCCCTCGCAGCACAAGAGGCGCACCTACGGCCGCTGCCTGCCGTGCCAGCAGGCGCAGGGAGGCCTTGGGCACGCTTGACGAGATAAAGACCAACAGCTGATCTCCTTCGGCCTGCTGCACCGTCCCCAGCTCGTCATAGCGAGCCATAAGTACATCCATGTCCACGCCAGGAGCGACGGGCTGGATGCCGTCTATGTCCCCCAGTGGCGCCGGCTGCAACGTTACCAGCCGCGCCCGTTCGTCCTGCACGAGCGTGCCCTCTTCCATCGCCTGCAGGGCCTGGTTCACGGCACTGCCGGCATCCCTCTGGTGATCGGCCGTGGCTGCGGCCGCCCGGTCAAGTTCCGCGGAGGCATCGCCGGCATAGACCGGCGAGAGGAAACACAACGCAAACACCAGACTTAGTTGCTGACGCAGCATCGACGCTTCCTCCAGATCAGATAACCGAAGTCCTCGCCCGCATACGGCACCTCCTGCCCTATTGCCGTAGGCACCTCAGTGGCGCCGTACGCGGGACACCCATTGGCGGTCCGAGGAATGGGATAAGTCACTTGGGTGCGATACTGGCTCTTCTTGATGATCGGCATCGGATTATTGCCGCACTCCCATCCGGTGGTGTCCCACGCCAGCATCTGCCGATGCATCTTTGCCACCAGCCGCTCGGCGAGCAGGTTGGAGGCCATGATGCCCCCGGTCTGCTCCGAGGTGTTGCCACCCATCGGATAAAGCGAACCTTGGCACCCGGCGCACCAGAAGAGTGGATCAATGGGGTTTCCGGCCGATGCAGCCACGCAATCTGCAGCACACGCGGTTTGTGCCAGCGTGTTTGCAAACAACGCCGACTCAACGGCCAGAATGAAGGCTAATTCATCATCACCCCACAGTGGATCGAACTCGGTAAACCACTCCACGCCATAATTTCCACCACCTGAATAGGACAGTTTGCAGGCTGTGTCGATCATGGAGCCGAACGAGGCCGTCCAGAAGAAGTTCTCGTAAATGTGCGCCTGATAAAACGCCTTCTTGTCATGTGAGGCGACGCTGTTAGTCGGATAGCCGGCTGTTGCGCTAAACCCTAGGTCAATTTCAAATCCAAGATTCGTGAAACAATAGGGTTCACGGGTAATATCTACCAACCACACCGGCTCCCAGAAACTGAAAACAATTCCAAAGCGCACAAATTGCGGGAACGGCGCTGGGCAAATGCAGATACCCGGCGAATCGATCATGATCGGCAGCACGCATTCCCAGCAGATATCGGTGATGGGGTTGATGAATCGCCCCTCGCATGGTTCGGCGTGTGCGCACGGAGAGACGGCGAGACCGATTGCAACAGCGAGAACCAGGCTACGCAACAAATTCATGGCTGCACCTCGTCGATACGCAGCCTGCGGCCATCCTGACGCACTACAGCGGGAACGTGTTGGATATCAAGCTTGGCGACGAGCAGGCCTTGCTGATCAAAGTACACCTGCTGCTGCCACTTGCGCCCCAACTCCAAGGGGGCGCCAGACACAAGAATGACCTTTACTTGCACGCTGTCCTTCGCTCCCATGGCCTCGGCCCAGGCCACTTGATCGACATCATCGCCGTCGATAAACAGCAGCTGCCGGGTCAATGGTCGCCAGTCCAGCGGATTGATCGTGGTTCCCGCAGCATGGATCAGACGTCCCTCATGATCACGCAGGTCGTAGGGCACCGTCAGGGACGGGTCGAACCAGCGCGTGATCGACTCTTGAGTGCGGGGCAGGCTCTTGCCAGTGGGCCGCTCGGCATATTGCCGGGCTGCCTTGTGCTGCTCTCGTTTCAGCTCATCAATGCGTTCCGGCGTGAGCTGACGGCTCACCTGATCTTTCATCCAGGCCACCATGTCTGGCTCGATCACCGGATAGACGGTACCGATCACCTCCGGCGCCGCATTGGCAGCGCCGTACACCAGGAACACGAGGGAGGCCGCAGCCTTACGGAAACGCATAGGCCGTTCCTACGATCTGGTGGCACCCCACCCAGCCGATGTCCTGGTAGCGGCTGTCGTACCCATCCGGGTGGTCGGTGGCCACGAAGTAGCGGCATTCGGGCAGCACGCCGACAGGGCCGGGCACCAGGGCCTGGCCGTCCTTGGCGGTGGGCTTGGTCTTGGCCACCGCCACACCGTTGACGTGGAATACGCCGTCGACATAGGTGACGGTGTCACCTGGCAGGCCGACCAGCCTCTTCACGAAGAAGCTGTTATCCGCGTAATAGCGGTTCGGTCCCGGGAAGAACCCGACATAACCCCCGCGCTCCGGCACCTTCCCGTTCTTGAGGATCACGAAAATGGACTCCGGCAGACTGCCGGTGCGGTTGGGACCGAAGACGACGTAATGATTCAGCGCCAGCAGTGCCAGCAGCAGCGCGGCCGTGGCCGATACCAGCCACGGCGCGGTCGTCTGCAGTTGCTCCCGTAGCGGTCGGCGCCACATGGGTAGAGGTTTAGCCTGCGCGGTCATTTCCGCAGCCGCTCCCGCACGCGCTCAGTCATGTCCGGCACATCCGCCACGGCACCAGCCACCAGTGCCTGGCGGGCGATGAGTACCCGCCCGGACTCCTGCGCCACGGCCGCCACGGCGTCCTGTATAAGGCGGGCGCGGCCCTCGGCGTCGATGTCCTCGCCGCCCATCTTGCGGCGGGCCATGCCCTCGACCTCCCCTTCCATGATGGCCACCAGGTCGACCTGACCGAAGCGCGGGGGCTGGGGGATGGCCCGCCAGACCACACCCTGGATGGCGACGGCGCCCACGGCGCCGAACAGCATGGAGAACAGTGCTGCACGGATCATCGGCGACTCCTCTTGACCAGTTCCTCTATGGCCTGCTCCAGGGTGAGGCCTTGGGCGAGCATCCGCTCGATGGCCTCGTATTCATCTGCCTTGGTGGAGTACAGCTTCTCGGAGAACGGGTCGACCACAAGACGGCCGATGGTCCAGCCGCTCGGGCCGTACACCATCAGTTCGGAATACTGCCCTTGCTTGGTGTCCACCGACTTGAGTGCCCGGTTCATGAAATCGTTCATGATCAGACGGTCGCTCTTGGCGAGTTGCTGAATCGATTCCGGTTTCTGGCGCAGCAGGTACACCCAGTCGGCGTTTTGCAGCGCCGCCGTGGCAGTGGCGGACTTGTAGTAGTCGTCGATGCCCTGGGTAATGGTGACAAAGTTGCCGCCGTGTTTACGTGCCACACGGTAGCCCTCTTCGATGAACTTCCCGGCGTTACCACCGGACATGAGACGCCACGCCTCGTCGATGATGGCCATCTTGCGAACCGAGCGGTCGCCCAGGTACATCGCCTGCGCAATCTGCATCATCAGAATGAGCACCACGACCGATTGCAGGTCGGGTTTGTTGTTGAGCTCGCCCAGTTCGAGCACCACGAAAGGGTTATCGAAAGCGATGGTCGATGGACCCTCAAAGAAGCGGGCATACATACCGTCTTTGGTGTACGGATATAGCTGTACACCAAGGTCCTGGGCGCGGGGGTCGCTGTGATTCAGCAGGAACTGGGCAACCGGCGTGATGGTGGCGTCGTTTTTGTACGCCGCCCACGCATGGTTGAGGGCCTGCTCGATGTAGGACGCCTGAATGTCGCCGACCGGCGCCGACGGCGAGGCCATCTGCGCAAGCAGCGGCTTGAGCATCGGGAGGCCTTCGTCGATCCAGTCTTCGATGTGCGTGAACGGATTGAGGTTGATTTTGGAGTCCGGGCCGAACTCCAGGTACATGCCGCCGATAATGTGGGCGAGACGCATGTACGAGCGTCCGACGTCGATAATCCATGTGCGGCCGCCCATGCCGCGGATGGCCAGGGCCAGCTCCTGGACGAAGAAGCTCTTGCCGGCACCGGAGGCCGCTGCCACCGCGACGTTGTAGTTACCCTTGTCGTTGTCGTAGGGGTCGGTGTAGAAGAGCTGTCCCCGCCGTCCCACCAGCATCAGGACTGGGGAACCGCCTCCTTTCCACTCGCCGATCACCGGTAGCAGATTTGCGGCCGTCCACGTCAGCATGGTTCGCATCCGGCCCAGCTTCTCCATCTCCTTCACCAGGGTGGGGGACAAGGTGAAGGGGAGCGAGGACAACAGATTGTGGACCTGGATGAATCGATCCAGCACGATGTCCCAGCCCTTGGATTTGAAAAGGCTCTTGACCGAATTGGCCGCGGTATCGCCTTCGCCCGGCGGCGCAAACAGCACCAGCTGGTGATTCACGCGGCAGAGAGTATGTCCTTCCTCCACTTTCTTGTTGACAAAGTCCCACTCGGCCTTCTTGTCGAGCCAGACGGGTACGAACCGGCCCAGTGGCGATTCGGAGGCCTGCGTGGCGCGCGCCGCCTTCAGCTTGGTGACGTTCTTGGCCGCCACCTGGTCGGGGATGTGGATGTTGACGGTAAACAGGAACGGACACGGGATGCGCAGCGCATCCTGGAAGAAGTCGCCCACCAGCTCGCTCATGCCCCACAGCGCCCACGCGGTGGGATAGGTACGCACGCTGAAACAGCGCACGTCGGTGTTGTTGAGCATCATCCCGTCGCGGCCGATGAGCAGTGACGTGTCCTGGCGTACGACCTGGTCGCGGATCAGGGTGTTCTCGTCCCAGCGGTGCGCCTCACGCTTTTCTTCCATCCCTCCCCGCGGGTTGAGTATGTCATCAACGATATCCACCAGGCCATCAGCATCGAGGAAATCGCCTTGCAGGCCGGCGCTCTGCAAGCTGCCCAAAAGGGCCTTGCGCAGTTGCTGGGCCTGGCGCTCGGCATAGACCTGGCGCGAAGGCAGCGGCTTGGGAAGGATCACCGACACGATCAGGCGGTAATCCCGTACCAGCATAGGCTGTGTGGACAGCAAGGAAGTGTGGGCACCGCCGCCGAGGTAGCCGACACGGCGGCGAGCCAGGGAGCGGAAGATGTTATGGCTGCGCTGATCATCTCGCCCCGGCGCGCGCTCATCACCCTCGCTATCCGGCCGGCGCGACCGCGCCCAGTGGGTCAGTCGCGGTATCACCGTCGGTGAGGCCCACAGGGTGAACTGGAAGCTGATTTTGTCGGGCAGCCCTTGAGTGAAGATGCCAGCGAGGATACGGGCGGAGCTCTCGTCGGCGCCGGTGACGGGGTGGAGCTCGTACGCGAATCCGAATGAGTCGTCGTTGTAGAACAGCCCCGAATTCGGGTCGTAGGACTCGAACGGCAACAGATCTGCCAGCCGGTGGGTATCGAAGAAATCGCGTACGCGTTTCTGCGACGGAGGCAGCTTGTCGGAGTCGGTAACCGGGTGCGCGCCATCGTTCAGGGCAGCATGCACCCAGTCACGCAACAGGGTCAGCGGGTTATTCAGCATACCCATCGGGGTTCTCCAGCAGGCGCTCACGCATGGCGGGCAGCACCCACTCACCGTTGTCCACGCGCACGAACTTGTAGTTGTTCGGGTGATACACCCCCGTGGCGTCCTCCCAATCCACCACCCAGATACGCAGGCGGTGCGGCTCGCGGTAGATGGGGTCGCCGGGCTTCGCGGCAACCGGACCGGAATAGCCTCCCGGCGCCGACGGTAGCGGCGGCAGCCCATCTCCATCCTTGGAGGCCTCCGCCACCTTCGGGCGGATGACCTCGCCCCGGCCATCGCGGTCGTAGACCTCGGAGGCGCTCATACACGTCACGCCGTCCGGCGCACGGCACCCGTATTCAGGGGTCAGGGAACAGCCGCTGCTCCCGACTGCGGCCAGAACGGCGGCCAGGGGCAAAATGGAGCGTCGGTTCATTGTTTGTTGTCCTTCCCTTCGTTGAGCCACGCCATGAGTTTCTCGGGTGTCAGGTAGCCGCGGTGGACGCGACCATCGCCGCTGATCAGCACGGGCGTACCGGCCAGGCCATGTTTTTTTGCAAACTCGCGGACAGCGGCCAGCGCCGGGCGGCTGTCGCAGTCCTTTCCATGCTTGCGGGTAATCCCTCCTGGAGTGGCCCGGTTGTGCCGCCGCAGGTCGGCGCTGAATTTCTCGACGAATCCATCCTGCATGGCGTGCTGCAAGTTCAGTTCAGGCGACCCGCCGCAGATAATGTGATCAGCCAGCTCGTGCATAACCAGGTCGGACGAGCTCCAGTACTCCGCGTCGTTCTCCGGGCGGTACGTGGGCTTTTCCGGCGACAGGATCATGAAGCGCACGTCGACCGCGAACTCGTGCCCCATCCGGGTGATGTTGCGGTTTTCGTCTTTCGTGCTCTTTACGTCGTGATACAGGCGCCGGCACCATCCACAATCGTTGGCGTGGAGAATGGCCAGCTTGGGCGCGTCGTGTGGCGCCAATGACTCACGCAGGGCATATTGCAGCGGCAGTGATTCCCACGGGATACGCCGCGCCGTGGTCACCTGGTCGATACGGCCCTGGGTGATGTCCTCATTGGTCTGCACGTCATAGATGCGGCCGAAAACCAGGTAGCGGCCGGTTGCATCGCCGTAGACAACGTTGTTGCCCATGACGATTTCGTACATGCCGGGCAGCCGCGGCTCCGGGCGGATGTCGCGAATAGCGGTGTTGGGAAGTGCCTTGCGCCACACCTCGCCATCGCCTGTAGCCTCGGCTACCGCGACGGCGGTAGAGGCCAGCGCCAGGAGCGCCATCAGGGCGCCCAGCCATCGGTTCAGTTTCTGCGCCATGGATATTTCTCCAGTGTTCCGGCCTTCCTGAGTTCTTCTTCGGTGACCAGGGGACGACGGGGGCCGTCGGTATCGAAATCGGCCTCGTCGCCGATACTTGCTCCGTCCGTCAGTACGATGTCGGCCATACGAGCGGCATCAACCTCGATAACGGGATAGGTTTCGTCAGCGCGCTCCAGATACCAGCGCGAGATGCGGTCCAGGGCGGTACCGAAGCCTTGTGCGAGACCCTGTTCCATTACCTTGTTGGGATCGACCGCTGACACGATGCCAAGGGGGCTGGTGGTCATGGTCTGGTAGCTCTTCGATATACCCTCGCCGATACCGCCGGCGATGCCGGCCAGCAACGACCGCGCTATGAGGGCGCCTTGCTTGGAGATCAGACGACCACGCATGCCGGTTTTGCCGTCCTCGCCGGAGATATGTCCACGGAGTGCGGTCTCGATGATCCGGCCATCCTTGAGGACACAGGACAGCTTCTCGGTGCGCGCGTAGACACGTTCGCTGGAGATGTCGCCGTAGCCCGCAAGCACGACATGGCATGCCTTCACGCGGGAGCGGAATCCGTTGGGCAACCTGCCGTGGTCCTTGAGCTTCACCACGAATGGCACCGGGTTGTTCTGTGATGCGCCGCCTGTCGGCGCGTCGAGGCCGGTAAGCAGAATGGCCTGCCCAAACGAGCCAGCTGGTATGTAGTTGTCGATATTCCGCGTTGCGGCAGCTTTCGGTGCTTCGGGTAGCGGGATGACCAGTTCGGTGATGGCCGTCGGCTGTTTCTGCTGTTGCATGGCCGCAGGGCCCGCCACCACCGGTCCCGTGGCGTTAGGTGGCGGGGGAAGAGCACCGAGCTTCGATGTCGCGCTGGAGGTGCTCGGCGGCGGCGGCAGGCTGGTGCCCGATGCGCTCACGGCCGGCGCACCCGGCAACGGGGGCAGAGGTGTCGACGTGCCACGCTGTTGTTTCTCTTCGGCATCAGCCTTCTGCTGGGTCTTTACCGCGTCCAGTTCCTCCCGGAGTTTCGTGAGACTATCCACCAACCCCTTGCGATCCTGCTTGAGCTCCAACAGCTCCTTCTCGGATTTGGCAATCCAGATATCGCGGGGGTCGGTGGGTCCGGGTGACTGGACTTTTCGCGCGACGGGCTTTTCGTCCGGCCGGCGCACGTCGCTGCGGGGCTGGAACGAGCTCCAGAGCGCCCAGAGCGCAAATCCAACCACCGCAAACACAATGCCCCCCAGGGCGGCGTATTGCCGCACCTTGAGCCGCTTGCTGTCGGGTACAGCTGTCTGTTCTGTTGTCATTGCGTACCGTCCCCAACTACCAGAAAGACCTTCGTACTCGATCCTGGGGCCAGTTCGTGACGATCAATGGCGACGGCCAGCACGCCGGTGCGGTAGAACTCCCGTTCATCCAGGCGCATCTTCTTGTCGTCTACGTTGGTGAGCTCGTACACCTCACCTTCCAGCTTGCCGCCTGTATAGCGGCTGAGCAGTACGAGCTTGGCCTCCTGCCACAATTTGATCTCGCGCTTGATGTCCGTCTGGGAGTAACCCTCCGGGGATGAGTCCAGCGCCATGTGCCGAATGAGCTCGATCACGGTACGTTCGTACGGCATGCTGGTTTCCCAGGCCGTGGCTTTGCGCCGGTCTGTGCCCTTGGCACGTTCCGGCCGCACCAGGGTGACCGTCTCCGAGGGCATGTCCGTTGGCGCCATCACCAGGGTGTAGACACCGCCTAAATCGTCCTTGACGAAAATGGAGAACGAACGCGTGCGCCATCCGTCGGTGGGCTGCAGATAGATTTGCCCGGTGTCGGCATCGGGTTTGAGCACCACCTTGCCGTCGGCGCCCCACACCTTGTGGACACGGCCATCCCGTATCACGAGCCGGTTGGGCTCGTTGCCGGAAATGCGTACAGACGCGACGGTGCCGTCGCGAACCTCGACGAGCTGAGCCGCCAGGAGCGCCGGGCTACTGAGCGCCAGCGTCACCAGAAGCGGAGTCACCCACCGTCTTGTCGAACGGATGCTCATTGCTTACCTCCACAAATTCGGAAACCCACAGCCGCCCACTCTCGAACGTGTAGGTGAAGCGCCATGACCGGCGCACCTGAGACACCACCTGCTTACCCACAGTGGTAACGAAGTCGCCGCTGATTACGGTCTGGAACTTCTTCGGCTTCGATTGATACTCGATCGGGTAGAAGATGGTTGATGAGCTGTTTCGCTTGAGGCGTTCGGCCCCCACGTCCATCCCGGCCTTCGTGGCGCCGTAGGAGCCAGGCGCCACGTAACGCATAAAGATATCGACATTCCCATCAACACTCTTCGGTGTGACACTCAGCACCAGGGATGAGAGATAGCGCGCCATCTCCTCCAGGTACTCCGGCGATACTTCCCCGCCCTTAACCCAGAACGGGCGCTCAATAGTGGGAGGAACCACTAGAGTCTTTTCGGTGGTATCGACACCAATCACAAACACGGTCAACAGGATGTTTGCCGCGAGCAGACCAAAGGCCATGCGCTGCCATCGGGCCTTGCTCGCGGTCGCTTCATCCTTCTCGCTTTGGTAACGATCGCGCTTCATCCGATGAACTCCCGCACATCCGAGGTCGGCGTCCGAGCGAACTTGAACCACGCTTCGGTCGGCGTGTACCAGTACAGGGCGTGCCTGATCAGCTGCTTCCCGCCTGCGGCTTTTATGCGTGCAAGCGTGTGCATGGCAAAGAGCCCCATTACGCCACCCAGCACGATATTGATGAAGCTGGGCGCGAGCGCGAGTACCATGAATACCGGGCCCAGAAACGTCCATGCTTCGTCCGCATCCCAGAGGAGATACATGGGCGGGTCGTCTAGGTGTTTAGGGATGATGTGGCTTTCGTCGTTTTGCATGTCTCTTACACGACGGCCGTGATGATGCCGTTGATGACCGCGACGCCCAGTGAGGCACCAAGCACGATCCACATCAAGCCACCAATGCCAGCGACCTTGAACGTTACTGCCGTGGCGGCGAGGCCGCCCAACAGGGCGATCACAGCGATCAACTTACCGCCAGTACCCTGGAGCAGACCCGTCAACCATTCGAGGATGCCATTCAGTTCGGAGCCGCCCGTACCGGCCGCCACGGTGCCGGCAAACAGCCCGACAACCGTTGCCAGAAGGATCGGATAGTACTGTCCGTGAGTGGGCTTGAGATTCTTCGTGATGCTCATGTGATGCTCTCCTAGCGTGGGTTGGTGAAAAGGTGGATTTCGGCGCGACGGTTCTTGGCGCGTCCCTGAGATGTATCGTTGTCCGCGACGTAGCAGCATCTGCCCTTGCCTTCGACACGAACTGCCTGGATGCCAAGATCACGCAACACGGCGGCAACATTCTCAGCCCGTTTAAGCGCAAGGGAGTCGTTGTAGGCCTGCGGGCCGATATCGTCGGTGTGACCTGAAACGACCAATGACTTGATCGGTAACGTCGGCCAGACATTGGCCGCAAAATCGGCGAGCTCGTGCTTGTGTTCGACCTGGAGGCGGGCGACATCAAAGGGGAACCGCAGGATAAGAAGTGGCATCAAGGTTTCTGATGGTCGTTTTTCGTCGTCGTCCGCGCCGCTTGTCACGCCGCTCTCTTCGCCGGGGCGTTGATTCATCCGTTCCACGGCCTCTGGTTGATTCGAGGTAATGGCGGCCAAGGACACGGATGGGTTACCCACGAGCGGTGTGCCGGCCATGGAGGGTAGTGAGCCGGTGACAGCGGTACCGCGTTGTGTGGGGCGGTAGGGAGTCTTGGGCGTTTTCGTTGGACATAACTCGCATACCACGTATTTCCCAACAGCGGTTTGGGCAATACCAAGTCGCCGTGTCTCTGAGTCAGTGACTTTGCCCAGCTGCACCGCGCAGCCCGTCATTAGCGCGATGCACACTGAGCTGATCAGCAATCTTGTACGCATAGGCCTCCCGTCGCCTTTCGGCCTCTTTCGATTTCGCCGTGCCGGCGTTATAGGCGCCGACAGCGTTCCATGTGTATCCGTAATGGGCGACATTGCCGGCGAGTATCCAGGCACCAACATGCACGTTGAGGCACGGCTCCCATAGATGTTCCTCGTGGATGCCGTGTCTCTCCAACAGCGGAAGCCACCAGGTATTGACCTGCATGACGCCGATATCCCGGCTTCCGTCGGTATTGCGGCCTTCCGCCGTCGCATCCATACCGCTTTCCTGCGCCGCTATGGCACGAAGCAGCTCCGGGGCGACACCGTAACGTTGCGCCGCGTCGACAAAGCATTCGTCGAATGCCGCGCTCGCCGCGGGCATGAGGATCATCAATACAGTTGTCGCCAGAGCTGCCTTCAAGCCGTCGTCTCGAATTAAGTCCACGCCCCGAGGGGCGCGGGTGGAGGGTGTCGCCGAGGTTCAGCGAACCGCGGCGCTGGCAATGTGCGGCAGGGGGAGAGGCGTGAGAAGGCGAAATTAGGTCGAGTTGCGGTCGGGATTAATTAAACGGAAACGCCCAGCGAGTGGCTGGGCGTTTCGCATTGGAGTCGGAGTAAAGGGTAGCGACGTCCGGCGGCTGTGGAATAGCGGACGCGCATGCGCGAATTGGCCCCCTCACAATGGCCTCAAGGCCCTCCCGTTTTGGCCCTGCGCTCATTGCCAACCTGGTCCCGGGGGCGGCAGGTTTGGATGTGCCTGGCACGGTTTCCCGTACAAAGGGACTCCGCCAGCGTTCCGGTGGCGGGCGACCGGCGTGTTAGAACGAAGGCCGGTAGCCTTCCCGGAGACGCCTGGGACGATTCCAGGCATCTCCGGGAAGGCTACCGGCATCACACGCGCCGGCTGAATGCACCCCCTCCGTGGTGTGCCCCTTACAGGCGCACGTCGTGCGCCCCGTTTTGCTTCTGGCAAAACGTCAGACAGAGAGATAGGAATAGGCGCCGGTTCACGGCCAGCGCGAAGTTGAGCGGCCTCCAGTTCCAGAGGCTTGTTATTGTGTGGGCCGCGGGACCGGGGCGAAATGCCCTGCCCCTCTTCCCGGTCCGAAGGGGCTATGGCGCCGGCGTGCGCCGGCAGGGTGCCACTGGTGCCGCAGTGGCCACGGGTGAGACCGTATTACTTGACAGAGTCTAACAGACTCCGAAAAAAGAAGGGCCGCCCGAAGGCGGCCCGAGGTTTACGCGGCGAGGCGTCTGGCAAGCTCGACCTCGATGCTGTCCCCATCCTGGTTCAGCACATCGAGTCCGGTTTCCGGCATGTCACCCGAGGTGGACTGGGCGACGGCGATCTTCTTGGCCATGAGGCTGAGGCACGTGGTTTGCGCCGTATCCGCATAGCCGAGAAAGACCACATCGACCGGCAGCTTTTGGCCGATGCGCCAAGAGCGCCTGGCCGCCTGCTGCAGGGTGTACACGTTGTACCCCGTCTGCATGAAGGCGATGGTTGGGAAATCCAGGAGATCGAGACCTGTCTTCACCAACTCCGGGTTCGTGACAAGCACATCGATTCCCCGTTCCACCTGCTCCATGATCCAATCCTCCCGGCGGGAGGTGTCCACGGAGGCCTTCAGCACGCCGACTTTCAAGCCAGCCTGCTCCAGCAGAGCTTTCAACCTGCCTGAGGTATCCCGCATACCGGTGTACACCGTATACGCCAGCACACGGCGGCCGCGGGCCTTCTCCTTCCTGCATAGGTCGATCAGCGCCCGTTCCTTGGGCGTCGGCTCACTTTCGCCGTACACCGACCCGGCGAAGGCGAGAAGCGCCCGCGTCCGCGGGTGTTTCACGACCTCCTCCCGGAAACAGGTGTCGGGCCATGCGAGAAGCGTGTTGAGCACCACCCCCAGCAGGCTGTTGTCCCGCTTGCGCAGCGCTTCCTTCAGCTCCGCCGTGAGGGTCGACGCCAGGTAGTTGTAGCGTTCGGCCTGCTCCGGCCCCATCGCCACGTCCACATAACGCTCCTCGTACGCCGGTAGCACATCGGCGCCAATGTCCTTGAGCTTGAGGAACACCGTAAACGGAAGCACATAGCGGGCGATTCCCTGTGGACCAAAGCCTGGGGCCTTCACCGTGCGTACCGTGACCTGCTTGCCGCGGGACGTCCGGTGAGAGTCGCCTTCGGTCTCCTTGTAGATGTCCTTCAGGATACCGTGCTGCCGCATGAACTCCATGGCCGCCGAGCCGAGGCTGCCACGACCGTTGGGACGGAAGCCATCCTCTACCATCCGCTGGGGCATGATTCGCCACAGCAGAAAGAAGAGATCGTCCGCATAGCCTCCCATGAGCGTGCCGGTCAACAACAAGACCTTGCGCACATGGTTGGCCAGGACGCCCATGGCCTGTCCCTGGGCCGAGCCCTCGTTCTTGAACTCGTGGCCTTCGTCCACAATGAGCAAGTCGAAGAAGCCGCGTGGCAAATACCGCTTGATGAACTCCGTGGGTTGATATCCGCCTTGCCCGAAGTTGAACTCAAGAGCCGCCAGCCTGCGCTCAATACGTGCCGCCTGGCGATCCGCAAACATCAGTTCGCCTTCTTCGTCCATGAGATTCACAAACTCATAGACGTTGTCGGACAGCATCTCCTCAAGCGCCTCCTCACCAAACACCGACATCAGTCGTTCTGCAGACTTCGGCCCGATGGTCGGAATCTGAAGCAGCGCCTGGCGTACCAGATCGCGACGACTTTTCGGCTTCCCCGGCCGGATCAGTGTCCACACTGCCGCCCCGCATTCGGGACAGGTGCGGCGCACATCGTCAGGGAACGCCGTCGGTGGCACGGGGGCGCCCTCGCTATCCGTCAATACGTGCCCGCAATCCGGACACGCCGCGACCTCCGTTGTTTTGATAAAGGATGGCGAGCGCTCGTTACCCTCCTCAGTGAACCGTCGCGCGTGCCGCTTCTTTACGGCAATAGCCGGCTTCCAGTGGAACCCCATCCGCATACGCACACGGCCGAGAACGAAAAACTCCGGTTCGTCCGACGAGGGCGAGCCGATCATTCCCCGCATCGCGATGAGCTTGCGAAGCGTATCCGGGCCGTTGAGTACCCAGACGCGCGCACCCGCGATGGTTTCCCGGATCTCCCGCCGCCACTTGTAAACCAGGTGGGGGGGCGATATCACCAGGAAGCGCCGCGCGCCTTCGGCATGCATGACAGCTGCAGTGCCGATGGCCATCATGGTCTTACCGGTGCCCATTTCCGCATTGATGATTGCGGCCGGTTCGCCGGCATCGTTGAGCAGCTTGACCACAGCCTGTACAGCGTCGCGCTGCGCGTCGAATGGCTTGCGCACCAGGCCGTCCATAACCAAATCCCGGAACGGGTCCGGCACGCCGTCATGGATGGGTGGATTCTGGCGGGCGACCGCCTCCAGCAACCCATCGCCAAAGTCTTCGACGAACTGCGACAGTGAAATAACGTTTTCCATGTAAACCTCCGACATAATTGGCGCCGGAGGCCCCCCCCCCCCCCTGCAGGGGGAGGGGCTTCCCGGGCCGGGGGGGAGGCGGTGTTG
>Ga0172382_10000277_pt1 | contig 94708 bp, 70 predicted proteins | sample Leawel138RmetaG_FD_122245 | JGI IMG/M metagenome (GOLD analysis project Ga0172382, IMG submission 122245) | Leachate microbial communities from a municipal landfill in Southern Ontario, Canada - Leachate well 138R metaG | ecosystem: Engineered > Solid waste > Landfill > Unclassified | place... | reverse complement strand
TTTCTTTTTATGACGATTTTTACGGAGGCGTTTCTTCCTCTTGTGAGTAGAGATTTTACGACGTTTTTTCTTTCTTCCACACGGCATAATATCTTCCCTCGATTAGCTGACGATCTTTGTTTTAATTACGTTGTTTTTGAACTCACGTGAAAATTTGAAGGTGGGAACTGTGCGCTCGGGAACCGGAACTTTCTCATCGGTTTTGGGGTTACGACCCATGCGGGGTTTGCGGGTTTTGAGGCGATAGGTGCCAAATCCACGGATTTCGATGTGATGTCCTTCGGCAAGGATGTCTTTAATGCCTTGGAAAAGTGCGTCTGTGACGGCGGCGACATCTTTACGGATAATTCCTGTGCTTTCGGATACTCTTTTTACAAGATCTGCTTTTGTCATTTTTTTGTACTCCTTAAATTCATCTATTTTTTTGTTTAAATTGTTCTTATCGACCAATTAAGATACTCATAAGCAAAACATTAGGTTTTATGTCAAGATAAAAATAGCTTTTTGCGATTTAATTATGGGATTACGGGGTTATTTTGACTGTGTGGAACCGACTGCAATCTATGGTATTAGCGACTTACACGATTGTATGAAATATTTATCTTTTCCAAGATGGTTCACCTCTTCTAATGAAGCCCTTGTTTGCTTGAATATAAACAAATTGCAGGATTTTTTGATGATTTAGATAAGGAAAGCTCGGAGGCGGAGAAGAGTCTTATTAGCAATCCAAAAGATTGCCGAAACCAGCGACTATTCACATTCCTGAGCTTGATACCATCTTACAAAGCTATCCACCGCTTCCTGAAAGCTTCTTTGGGGATCATAGCCCAATTCAGCTTTTGCTAAACTTATATCAGCAAAGGTGTTTGCCACATCTCCTTGCATATATTCCACATACTCGACCTCGGCCTTTTTCATAAGAGAAAGTTCAATGGTCTCGAGCATTTCATCCAACCTAATCGGATAGGAATTGCCTAAGTTATATATCTTGAATTCAGGCATGGACTCAGTTTTCAACCTCTTCAAAGAGCCAAGAATCCCATCAATTGTGTCATAGACTGAGGTGTAATCCCTCGAACTGCTCAGATCTCCGCGCAATTTTGCAGGCTGATTTGATGATATCGCTCTAACGAATTTGTGCACCGCCAGATCAGGACGCTGTCTGGGACCCACGACGGTGAAAAACCTTAAACAATGAACAGATATCTTATGCAGATGGTGATATACGTGGCACAAGACCTCTGCCGCTTTCTTTGAGGAGGCATAAGGCGAGATCGAAAAGTCGGTGTTGTCATCTTCCCTGAAAGGAGTGGCATTATTGCCATAAACCGATGAAGAAGAAGCGAATATGAATTTTGATACATTATGTAAAGCGCAGCACTTTAAAACCTGCAAAGTTCCATTAACATTGACGTCGTAATATAGATCGGGGTCTAAGAGCGAAGGTTGCACTCCCGCCATGGCGGCTAAGTGGATGACAATATTTGGCTTATATTCTTGAAACGCATGCATTAACGCTGCCGAGTCTCTTATATCTCCCTCCAAAAGATAAAAGCTATCATGCCTGAGTGCCGACTTGAGATTACTGCGCTTGAGCAATGGATCATAAAAGTCGTTAAAGTTATCAAAACAAACTACTTCAGCTCCTTCATCGAGCAGCTTTTCACACAGGTGTGAGCCGATAAATCCAGCACCGCCGGTGATAAATATCTTGCCAAAATTGCTCATCTTCCAATTCCGTAATAGTCAAATCCTAATTCTTTTAGAGTCACGGGATTATATTGATTTCTACCGTCAAAGATCACCGTGCTTTTCATCTCTTTTTTCAGCCTGTCAAAATCAGGATTTCTGAATTGATGCCACTCTGTGAGCAGGATCAAGGCGTCGCTTCCGATGATTGCATCATATTGCGACTCACAATACTCAATGCCTTCCGGCTCGCCAATCACTCCCTTTGCTTCGTTGATCGCAATGGGATCATAGACAGAGAGTTGCGCACCTTTTTCTAAGAGCATTTTTGTTACAATCTGCGAAGGTGCCTCACGCATATCATCGGTATTTGGCTTAAAAGAGAGCCCCCAGATGGCAAGCTTGATTCCCCTGAGATCATCACCAAAATGGTTCAAAACTTTATGCACAATATATTCCTTTTGCCGACTATTACGCGCCTCCACAGCATTGAGAATCTTGGGCTCAAATCCTTTCTCATTCGCCATGTGGATCAAGGCTTTAATGTCTTTTGGGAAACAGCTTCCGCCATAGCCCACACCGGGATAGATGAACTTATAACCAATGCGAGAATCGCTCCCGATTCCGTGACGAACTTCCATCACGTCTGCGCCATATCTCTCGCACAAATTAGCTATTTCATTGATAAAACTGATCTTCGTCGCCAGCATTGCATTCGCCGCATACTTCGTCATCTCGGCAGATCGTGCAGACATCGTGATCAGTCTATCCGAACTCAGATTAAATGAAGCGTAAACATCTTTCATGATGTTAATTGCCTTGGTGCTATCAGAGCCGACCACGATCCTATCCGGCTTCATAAAGTCTTCAATTGCCGCTCCTTCTTTGAGGAACTCGGGATTGGAAACAACGTCATAAGGCACTTCGATCCCGCGCTTGGTGAGCACATCTTTAATTGTGTTATTCACAAGGTCTGCCGTGCCAACGGGAACGGTTGATTTATCCACAATCACCTTATATGAATTCATGTGTTGTGCAATCCCTTCCGCCACCGCCAAAACATATTGCAAATCAGCCGAGCCGTCCTCGCCGGGAGGGGTGCCGACGGCGATAAAAAGAACCTGAGAATTATCTACGGCATGCTTCAAATCCAGGGTAAAGCTTATCCTGCCATCACTTGCATTGCGCTTGATCAGCGTATCGAGCCCGGGCTCCCAGATGGGGATTTCGCCCCTATTTAGCATATCAATCTTCTTTGAATCGGTATCAACACAAATAACATTGTGCCCCATATCTGCGAAACAGGCACCCGTCACCAAGCCGACATATCCGCTGCCAATAACTCCAATGTTCATAATTATCTCCTCTAAAACCTTGAAGTAGATCACTTTTTTATGAGCAAAAACTTAGGTTCTGTGTGGTGGTTTTCATGAAAATCATGGAAACTATGGTGCATCTTTCCGTCAAGCACAGTTTTGAGGTTGAAAAGACGAGAAAGGCAAAAAAGCGGTGCAATAAGTTCAGCTTTCTTTCCTAATTACATGGAATTGATTTTCAGATCAGTTGATAGATTGCAGTTTATTATTGAGCTTTTTAAGATTGATCTATTGTGCTTTCTCAGATTTATGAGAAAACATATACATCATTCCAAGGAAAGACAGTATTGTTCAAAAGAGGATTATAGTTATATTTAACGCTTTTGCCGTCAGATAAAGGTTACCACCTCATATAGGTCATCAATGTTGGCTTCTCTAATTCTAAACTTTGTTCCATGATTGTGTCCTGTTCTTGCGTCAAAATCAATATAAATTAATCCATCTTCTAATGCCTTAAGAAACTTAGACATGGAGAAAGTGCTGAGCATCTTGATTTCATTGAACCACACGAATTCTTTTTTATTTACCCTTTTTGTGTCTGCATAAATGAAAAAACAGTTTACAAGCTTTGAAGCTATGTGTGAGCCAAGGTCTCTAAAACCCCAATATGGTTCAGGAACTAACTTACCCAATCCAACACGCTGTTCGACGCTTTTGAGCCATTCTTCGTGTCGCTCGTCAACCTTGCTTGCTTGGAAATCTATTGTTATTTTCTCATGTTTTTTGTCGATTTTGACGGAAAATCCTCTATCGCTATAAACACCACATCTTATTGTTTGTCTAAAGCTCATTTCGTTTTCTGGATACTTATTTCCTGCCTCTTTGTGTTTCCAGCCATACATGGGTAAAAAAAGTCTGCTGACTAAAACTGCATTTCGAGGCGAAGGCTCGTTATGAGCTAAAGTGGTAAGCGAGCTTGATCTTTTTCTTTTTGTCTTAATTTCCCATTCTCCAGAATTAGCAATCGCAAGGTTATTCTCTGGTATTCCCAATAAATCTTCAATTAGATTCCCAATCGAACCATCATTACCTCTACGATAGTTTTCAATCCAACCCTTTTCTTTAATTTGTTTTAAACCATGCAAGAGTTCTTCTTTTGACAGCACTTCTAACATCTTTTACCTCGTTTTCAATTTGCTGGTTTCCAAAAATCTAATAAGTATTCGAAGGTTGTGCCCATTGTTATGTAATTGCTAGGCCAACCAAAGATGCCGATATTATTTACAATATTCGTTCTGTCCCAGATAATTGTATTCCTTAATTCATAACCTCTTTTGCGCATTTCATCAATTAGATATATATGCAGGGTAATTCTCTTATTATCCATCCAGAAATCGGGAACGTTTATCACGCAATGGCCTTTAGTTTTAAGAAGCGGTAAAAGATCTTCAAAAATATCACCCATTGCAGTTGCCCACTTCTCAACAGAATAAGTGCCCAAATCGCGCTCATCTTGCGAGTACTGTTCTACTTGATCAAATTGCTCATTTTGCCTATCGCGCATTGATTTATTCTTTCTTTTTCTGTTTAACAAGTTCGAGTAAGGGGGAGAAGTCCAAATTAAACTGATTTCGTTTGGTTTTAAATATTCCTTTATATTACGAGCATCCTCTTGAATTGCAATTTGAGATGAATGATTAAATGAATTAAGTTGTTCTAATCTTTTATTGCACAGTTCAATATAGTCTTTTTGCAGATCGAATCCAAGGGCATGTCTGTTTAAATCTTGCGCTGCAACAAGAGTAGTCCCGCTACCCACAAAAGGATCAACAACCAATTCGCCCTCGTGGGAAAACAAAGAGATAATCTTTTTTGCAAGACTAATTGGGAATGTTGCAGGGTGGAGTTTTCTGTCGCGAACATCTCTTTTTTCATAGAAAAATTGCCAAACGCCTATTTGTGATACCATCCATTCTTTTGCACTCATACAGTTTATGTGGGTTCGTCCACACTCGCATGTTCTCCCAAACTGTAGGCTTGCAATTTGTTCTTTTAATTCATTGTTGTCTTTGGTCATTAATCCCTCAGATTTATATATATTATGTTTATTATTCAATTCTCTTCAAGTTTGATTTCTTGTCAACCACAATCATTTTTGCTGATTTAATTAGAAATAGTTGCGTGTGCTTATTTGGCTTATTAACGCTATTTTTTTATAAGGTATTTCTCCATCATTTCCCGAATTCCAAAGACAACGCCCAAACACAGAACAATCAAGAGCCGCTAACCCCCTGCAAAACATATAGCTTCCTTACTGATATCAGCTCATTGTCTGCTCATGATATGCTCATGGCGATGACCACATCATGACCATATCATGACCAGAACCCTCTAAGGAAGCCATGGCAAAGTGAGGCAAATCTGAGGGAAAATAAAGAAAACTATTGACGGAAAATTATAAGGAAATAATTTGGAAGATGAAGAAAAATATTATATGAGGTTATCATGAAATTTGCGATAGACAAAAAAGATCTGCAGAATTGCATTCAGCACTTAGTCAGCGTTGCCCCTTCAAAAAACGTCTCTCCTATTCTCACCAACTATTTAATTCAAGCTTCGGTGGAAACCGGAAAAGTTCGCATCACAACATCGGATTTGGAGATCACCGTGGTTGCAGAGGTGGACGCAGCCGTGAACGATAGCGGGTCAATCGCCGTTTCCAGCAAACATTTTAATGAGATTATTCATGCCATGCCCGAGGCGATGATAAACTTTAGCCGTCATGAAGATTTGCTGCGGATTCAGAGCAATAAAATCGACTTTAATCTACTTATTGCCGATCACACTCTCTTCCCCTTGGTTCCCGAAATCAATCTTTCCAGCGCCGTCAAAATCGACGCAAAGCTATTCAACCGTATGATTTCCAAGACTCAATTTGCCGTTTCCTCGGATGTGAACAGAAAGGTTCTCACCGGCGTTTGTTGGAAGATCATGGGCGACAGTCATCTCATGGCTGCAACGGATGGTCGCAAGGTTGCCGAGATAAAGATCAATAATTCCATCCTTTTCCCTGCCGGTTCTCCTGCTTTTTCTGATGACGGCAGTGATGAGGGCGTGATTGAGAAGATCATCCCTGTGAAGACCTTAGCTTTCATGCAAAAGATTTATGACAGTCAGCACAAGGAAGTGAGCTTTTTGATCGAATCCAACAAGGTGATTTTCAGTTATGGAAGCTATCTCGTCTTTTCGCAGATCATTGAACACAAATATCCTGAATATCAGAAGGCATTTGATGTTCAATTGCAGAACCGCTTTGAGGTGAAGAAAGATACATTGCAAGATGCTATCCGCCGTGTTGCACTCGTTGCTCCCGGTGAAAATCAGCGCATCCGTATCGAGGTGGGTGGCGAGCAATTTTTGGTGAATACCACCAGCCGCGACACCGGTGATGCAAAGGAAAATCTTGATGACTATCATTTTGAAGGCATTGAGACCGGAGTATCTTTCAGCTTCCGCTATATGCTTAGCATCTTGGAAGTTGTGGATAGCGAAAAAGTGGTGATCAAGCTGGGAACATCGCGCGATCCTTTGATGATCTACAATCAGGCAAATCAGGAAAACGAAGAAATCACCTTCCTGCTCATGCCTTTGCGCTCCTAAGTGACGCCTCGACTAATAATTGGAATTAAAGAAGATACGTCTCTATAGCTTTCGCAGTTATAGCGATCAGGAGTTTGAGTTTTCTCACAAGGTGAATCTCATCCTTGGTCCAAATGGCAGCGGAAAGACAAACCTGATGGAAGCAATTGCTTACACATCCATTGGGAAATCTGTGCGCTACCATTTGGACAATGACCTCATGAAAAACGGGGAAGATAGCTTTGCCGTGGATGCTGTTTATTCCGATGAGGAGAGCCTTCCCTTAAGGATTCAGCTCAGCTTTCAGGAGCGGAGAAAACTGCTCAAAATCAATTCTAAGGTTGCCGCAAGGCTCAGTGAGCTCTTTTCTTTGGTGAAAGTGATATACTCTGCGCCGGAGGATATTCTGCTGATCAATGGCGGCCCTTCGCTGCGTCGGCAATACTTCGATCTCGCTATTGCACAACTCTTTCCGGACTATCTTGAAAAGCTGAGAAACTATCTGCATGCGGTGGATCAGCGCAATAAACTCTTTAAAACTGAATTTGATGCCGAGGAGAAAAAGGTTTGGGATAAACGCTTTATTAGCACACTTTTGGAGCTTTATCCCTATCGGGAAAAATATCTGAAGCTGATAAATGAAGTATTGGAAAAAACCATCGAGACAAACGGGAGTAGTCCCGGCTTTTCGCTCTCCTATGAACCCGTTCAAAAAGAAGCATTTAGCCGCGATGAACAAGGCTGGGAGAAAAGCCTGAAAAACGTGCAAAGTTCCGAGATCAAGTGGCAACGCTGTATGCTCGGCGCACATCTTGACGACTATCTCTTTGAAATAGAGTCAAATAATATGCGCAGCTTTGCTTCGCAAGGGCAAAAGAGAATGGCGGTTATTCGCCTGAAAACGGCGCAGGCGCAGTTGATCGAAAAACACACGGGGATCAAGCCCATCCTGCTTTTTGACGACATTTTTGCCGAGTTGGATGAGAAGCACAGCCACCAGGTGCGCTCGTTGATTGATCCCAATCATCAAATCTTTGTCGCCAGTCCAAATAGGGATATCGAAGGCATCTTCGAGGATGCAAAAGTGATTTCTCTGGGAGATATAAGATGAAGCTTTTCAATAAGCAAAGCTTTGGCTGGATGATGTATGACTTTGCCAATTCGGCATTTACCACCATTATCGTGACGGTGGTATATAGTGCATATTTCATGAGCACGGTTGTGGTGGGCGATGTGGGTTTGGGCGAGATGCTCTGGGGCAGGGCGGTGGGAATCTCCATGACCTTGGTTGCACTCTCTGCGCCGATCATGGGTGCAATCGCCGACTATTCGCGCGCCAAGAAAAAGTTTCTTTTCATTAATACCTATCTTGCGATTATCTTCACGGCACTATTGTTTTTTGTGCATGAAGGGCAGGTCATGCGCGGGATGATCTTCTTCATCATTGCAAACTTTGGCTTTAATTCTGCAAACGTGTTTTATGACGCATTCTTGCCGGAGGTGGCGTCGCCTGATAGCATGGGCAAAGTTTCCGGTTATGGCTGGGCAATCGGCTATGTGGGCGGGCTTTTGTCGCTCGTTTTGTCCATGATCATCATAAATAATCTCAGTGTGCGCTATGTCTTTCCCATGATTGCGCTCCATTTCTTTATTTTCAGTATTTTCACCTTCATTTGGGTGAAGGAAATCAGGCTGCCCTCAAAGCGGACAAACTATTTTAAGACGGCATATAGGCGAGTCTATTCTTCGATTAAAAACATGAGAAGCTATCCCGAATTGATTAAGTTTATCTTCAGCTATTTTATTTATAATGATGGGATTGCGACGGTGATTGTCTTTGCTTCCATCTATGGACAAAAAAGGTTTGGCATGTCCACAAATAATATGTTGATGTATTTCATTTATGCGCAGTTTACCTCTATCTTGGGCTCGGCTGTTTTCGGTTGGCTCACGGATAAAAAAGGCGCAAAGCTATCGCTCTCTATTTCCATCTTCATCTGGATCAGTGTGGTTGTTTGGGCTTTCCTATGCCGCTCAGCAAATGAATATTATCTTGTGGGGCTCTTGGCAGGTTTGGCGATTGGTAGCAGTCAGGCAAATAGCCGCACCATGCTCTCTCAGCTAACTCCAAATGAGAAACAGGCTGAGTTCTTTGGATTTTATACCTTGACAGGAAGGCTTTCCTCAATTATTGGCCCTATATTATATGGTTGGATATCCTACAAAACTGGTGATATTCGCTATGCCATCCTATCACTCTTGTTCTTCTTTGTTGCCGGGTGGATACTCCTGCAATTTGTGGATGAAAACAAAGGCATCAAAGACGCACGAACGATAAAAATATGATCACTCTACCTTCATGGAGGAATAAAAAATGAGAAAAATAACACTAATCATTGCCCTTGTTCTCTTGATCGCTATCCTGATTTCGGGATGCGGCAGCAGAAAGCCGGTGCTCTATATCTTTAACTGGAGCGATTATATCGACCCAGTTTTGATCAAGGAATTTGAGGCCGAACACGATTGTAAGATTAAATATAGCACCTTCGATTCAAATGAAAACATGCTTACAAAGATCAAAAGTTCCACTCAGTCTTTTGACATCATCTTTCCCAGTGGGGATCACGTGAGCATACTCCGAGAGCTGGATATGTTGGAAGAATTGGATAAAACGAAACTGAGTAACTATGGCAATCTCAACCCCAATCTCTTGGAAAAAGCTCATTCTTTTGATCCGGAAAATAAGTTTTCGATTCCTTATGCCTGGGGAGTCACGGGTCTCATGTATAACAAGACTTTTGTTCCCGAAGAGGTCGTTGCATCAAGGAGTTGGAACATTCTTGGCGATCCTTTCTTTGATAATAAAAACAAGATTACCATGTTGGACGATGCACGTGAAGTGATCGGTGCGGCTTTGGTCTATAGCGGATATTCCGTGAATGACATTTCGGACGAAGCGTTAGAAGCGGCGCGTAAGGTGTTGAAAATCTGGGATATGAATATCACCCAATTCGATAGTGATTCCTATAAAAACGAGCTTCAGGATGGTACAACATGGTTGGCTCAGGCCTATAACGGCGATGCTTTGCAGCAGATGGCTGAAAACCATGATCTCGACTTCATCCTGCCCAAGGAAGGTGCTGCGATGTGGATGGATAATCTCGTGATGCTCAAATCTACCCAAAATAAGGAATTAGCCTATAAATTTATCAACTTCTTGTTGGATGCAAGCATTGCAAAGAGAAACTCTGAATATACCATGTATCCCACACCAAATCTTGCGGCTATGAAAAAAATGGGCTCTTGTTTCACCGAAAATGAATTGATCAATCCCAGTGACGAATATCTCGATAAGTGCCATATGATCGACTTTCTCGGCGATGAAGCGCGCAAAATAGACAACATTTATGAATATATAAAGATGAATTAAAAGGAAAATATCAATGGATAATCTCGGCTCTTTGAAACGAAGCCATTATAGCCTTGACCTCGCTGCTGGGCAGCTTGGGAGCAAGGTGACCGTCATGGGATGGGTGCATCGTCGGCGTGATCTCGGCGGGCTCATTTTCATCGATCTCAGGGACGTTAAAGGTGTCATCCAAGTGGTGATCCATCCCGAACAAAAAACGATTTTTGGGAAAGCAGAAAAGGTGAGAAATGAGTATGTCATCGCTGCGACGGGGACACTTGCTAAGCGCGAAAACATCAACAAAAATATGCCGACGGGCGAAATTGAGATCGTGGCTGATGAGTTTTACATCCTGAACGATACGCCGCCTTTACCCATTCAAATTGATGGGGTTGCGATGGCAGATGAAGACCTCAGGCTCACCTATCGCTATCTTGATCTCAGGCGTCCGAAGCTGCAAAATATCATCGTTACAAGAGCAAAAGTGACCAGCCTGATGCGCAATTTCTTGGACGCCGAAGGTTTTTATGAGATCGAAACGCCTATGCTGATGAAGAGCACGCCTGAGGGTGCGCGGGACTATTTGGTGCCCAGTCGGGTGCATCCCGGGAAGTTTTATGCCCTGCCGCAGTCGCCGCAGATCTTTAAGCAACTCTTAATGATCTCGGGCTTTGATCGCTATTATCAGATTGCGAGATGCTTTAGAGATGAAGACTTGCGGGCAGATAGACAGCCGGAATTTACGCAACTTGATATCGAGCTTTCCTTTGTGCACATGGAGGAGATTTTTGATCTCTTGGAGCGTTTGATGCACAAGATTTTCAAAGAGACCAGGGATACATCTCTGCCGCTGCCTTTTCCAAGGCTGAAATACAAAGACGCGATGGATAGATTTGGGTGCGATAAGCCGGATCTCAGGTTTGGATTGGAAATCGTGGACTTGGGTGTTGAGCTTGCCAAGAGTGAGTTTCAGGTCTTTAAGGGTAGTCTCAGTTCCGGTGGAGTGGTGCGTGCGCTCTGCATTCCGGGTGCGGCAAGTTTTTCCAGAAAAGAGCAGGATGAGTTAGTTGATCTCGCCAAGCATCTCGGTGGTAAGGGTGTTGCCTTTGCCAAAGTGGCAGAGAGCGGCTTTGAAGCGGGAGTATCCAAGTTTATCACGCCTGAAGAGCAAAGCGCAATCACATCTAAGATGAGGGCAAAGCCGGGCGACTTGCTTGCTTTCGTTGCAGATGGCTATGATATTGCCTGCAAGGTGCTTGCGGGGCTGCGCAATGAATTGGGCGCAAAGCTTAAGCTCTATGACCCTGCAGAATTTGCCTTCTGTTGGGTGACGGATTTCCCCATGTTCTTGCGTGATGAGGAAACGGGGGGCTGGGAGCCGGCGCATCACATGTTTAGCATGCCAAAAGAGGAGCATATCCCTTGGCTGGACGATCCCGAGCGCATCGGCGACATCGAGGGTCAGCTATATGACATGGTATGCAATGGGATGGAGCTTTCCAGCGGCAGTATTCGCTGTCATCGTTATGACATCCAAAAGAAGATATTCACGGTTTTGGGCTTCACCGAAGAAGAGCTTAAACCACGCTTTGGCTTCTTCTTGGATGCGCTCAAATATGGAACTCCGCCGCATGGGGGAATTGCGCCGGGACTCGATAGGCTCATTATGTTGATTACTCAAGCAGATTCTATCCGTGATGTGATCGCCTTCCCAAAGACCTTGAGAGCTGCTGATCTGATGACGGAAGCACCGGCGGAAGTGGATGAAACTCAATGGAAAGAGCTTCACCTCAAGTTCATAGAATAATTACACTTAGCAGTGGATTGTCGAGGGGCTCAAATCTCTTGGCAATCCACCGCTATTTTCAAAAAGAAAGCTTGCCGATTCAGATCGCTTATGCGGTTTTTAGCAATCCACAGGCGCAGGCGATAGCAAATGCGAATGCTGAGGGGATAAGCTCTTTGGTGATTCCCATCCGCGATCCGCAACTCTTTGAAGAGCGCGTGCTTAGTCTCATAAAAACGCAGGATATAAGCCTCGTGGCGCTATGTGGATTCATGAAAAAGGTTTCGGCGGATTTCATCCGAAAAGCGAGGGTGCCGATTCTCAATATCCATCCTGCGCTTTTGCCGAAGTTTGGGGGGAAAGGGATGTATGGCACGGCGGTGCATGAGGCGGTTTTTAAGGCGGGGGAAAAGCTCTCCGGTGCAACCGTGCATTTGGTTGATGAGGAATATGATAGGGGTGCTATTATCCGTCAAGAAAGCATCGATATCGGCTTTTGCAGCTCGCCGGAGATGATCGCAAGTGCCGTGCTCGAAATCGAACATAAAATCTATGGGCCAAGCATCAGACAAATCCTGCTCTCGCGCTAAGATAAAGCTCGCAATCGCCACGCTGGGGTGTAAGACCAATCTCTTTGAATCGGCTGTGATTGCGCAATCCTTTGATGATTATGAACTTGTGGACTTTCATCAGGACGCAGATATCTATGTGATAAATACTTGCACGGTGACAAATCGCACGGACTATAAGAGTCGTAATCTCATCCGTAAAGCATTGGCAAAGAAGGAGATTAATCCGCAGGCAATCGTTGTGGTGACGGGTTGTTATGCTCAGCGTAGTGAGGAAGAAATTCTCGAACTTGGAGAGGTGGATTATGTGGTGGATAATCAGGCGAAATTGGATATAGCGCAGATAGTTTGCACACATCAAAACCATTTTCAGGACATCATGGAGGCGCGGGAATTTGCTTTCAAACCGGCACGAAATATGCTGGAACATACTCGCGCTTTTCAAAAGATTCAGGATGGCTGTGATTTCTATTGCAATTATTGTGCCATTCCTTATGCGCGGGGGCATAGTCGTTCGGCACGTTTTGAGGATGTGATTCTGCAGGCGAATCTCTTTGCACAGGAAGGTTTTAAGGAGATTGTGTTGGGGGGGATAAATGTGGGGCTTTACCGTGATGGAAAGCGGGATTTGGCGGATGTGGTGGAAGGGATTGCGCAGATTGAGCAGATCAAGCTTGTGCGAATTTCGTCAATTGAGCCCCAGCTTCTGATTGGGGATTTATTGCCTCGCATTATGCGCGCTGATAAGCTTGCACCGCATTTTCATATTCCTTTGCAAAGTGGATGTGACGCTGTTTTGAGAGCGATGGGGCGGAGGTATGACAGAAATCTTGTTGCCGAGCTCGTGGCGCAGATAAAAGAGCAGTTTCCGCTGGCGGCGATTGGCTTTGATCTCATCTGTGGCTATCCGGGGGAGGATCAGGCTCTTTTTGAGGATAGTTATAAATTTCTCGCCGGCTTGCCTATTGCCTATCTGCATGTGTTTCCATATTCTATACGCAAAGGAACGCTTGCGGCAAAAGATAAGAATCAGGTTCCAAATGCTGTTAAAAATCAACGTTCAAAGTTGCTCACTGCTCTTTCATCGCAGAAGAAAAGTGATTATGCGCGGCTGCTTTTCCAAGAGAAAGCTCTGCTCAGCGGCGTTATCGAAATCAGCGATGAAAATGGCTCTGAATTCCTCTCTGATCACTATCTTAGGCTGAGGGTGCCGCAGCGATTTGAACAGGGCGAGTGGGTTCAGATCGAGCTTGATGAGAGTCTGGGGCATAGATTTATTCTAGATTAGTAATAATTGGGCTTCAACTAAGAAAAAGTGAGCTCTTTTCTGTGCAGGTTTACATAACATGGTTATGCTTAATATTTATTTCAAATTATTTCAGGCTTCATATTTGAATCACTTACGAGATCGTCGAAAAAATAGTTGCTCATTTTGTCACCGTTTTTCGATTTTGGGCTCCTATAGGTAGTAGAGGATAATTTCTTTTGAAAGATCTTTGGCGATTTGCAGAAATATGTGAATGTCATGATTGTTTGAGAGAAATACTCCAAGATTGCCCTAAACCTGTGTTCAAGACAAAGGTATCGCACTGCTTGATAGAGATATAGCAATGGCTATTTGATCAGCTACTATCTCTTTTATAGTGCGCATTGCGGGTCGAAAGCATGATTATTTAGCTTTTGACTGCTTTTTGACTTGACATAGATGTTGGACAATTTTGTTTTACATTAGGATAAGGATAAAAACATGCACGAATTTGACTCACAGCTGCAAAGCTATCAGACCAAGATCAACACCGGCATCGCCGTAAGGGCAGTCGTGAGTAGTATTCTGCTCTTTGCCGCAGGCTTTCATCTTTATCTCATAATGTGGTATGTGCTTGGCGCATATCATCCTGCACTGGTCTATGCGAATATCGCTATCCGCATGGGACTTGTGCTTTCCATCATCTATGTCATCTGGGTCGCCTACAAAGGTTTTTGGACACCGCTTTACACGGCGCGTTATCTCGATCATCTGCATAATGCGCAGGACGATCTCTACCAAAATGCTTTAGAAATCTATGAGAAGCATGGGAATACGCCTATCAGTGTTGCACTCAAAAAGTCCGCCTCACAAAGGCTGAAAGATAATAAATATCCTCTGCCTAAGGTTTTTGGCAGCACCCTCGCTTTTGTGATTCCCATCATCTTCCTATGCTTCATTGCGCTTTGGTTGATCCAAAAAGAGGATTCGTTCTTGGCGATTAAGCAGTTCTATTCAAATAAGCCGCCGGAACTTATCTATAAAGAGACGGTTGAGCTGAGTCCGGGGAATGTCAGCATCGGGAAAAATCAGCAGTTGCTCATCAAGGTGATCGAGCCCGATATGAGGCTGGAGCATAAGCTATTCTATCGCGTTGGCGAATCTTGGCGAGAACTCAGCTTCAATGATAACAGCTATCTCTTTGAAAAACTGGAGCATAACATAGAATATTATGCTGAGAATAAGGTGGCGAAAAGTCCTGTTTATAATGTGCGCGTTCTTGATATGCCCATCGTGCGAAAGTGGCACGCTGCTTATAACTATCCGGCATATACGCGCGTTCCGGCTCGTTCGGATAGCATGAGCTATGGCAATCTTGAGGGATATATCGGCACTGAGGTGACGCTGAGGATCAATACAAATGTGCCCGTGGTCAGCGCTGAGATGGTCTTTGAAGATGCATCTCGGAAAGAGCTTGGGGCGCAGGATAGTCAGAGTTTTATCACCCAAATTAGAATAGACAGACCCAGAAGATATTATATCGAATTGGAAGATGAGCTGGGCAGAAAGAATCGTCCCGAAGAGAAGCAAATCAAGGTTTTGTCGGATATGCCGCCGGAGATACGCTTCCTCTTGCCGGCGGAAGATGTGATCCTCAATCAAAATATGAAGCTCCCGCTCATCATCGCGGCGGACGACGATTTTGGGCTCAAAGACTGTCGGCTCATGTATCAGCTCAATGGCGGCGAGGTGCAGGCGGTCAATCTTCAAGGCATCATCGATAGTAAGATTTTCAATAAAGAGTATCTCTGGGACCTCGGCTTTTTGGAGCTCTTTCCCTCGGATGTGGTCACTTATTGGGCGGAGATTTATGACAATGCGCCTTCGCCTCAAAAGGGTGAGACTTCCAAATATCGTGCTCGCTTTCCTTCCATTGAAGAGATTTACAGCCAGATCGAGAGTCAGGACATGCAAAATCGGCAAGAATTGGATAGAAGTCTGGAAGAAAGCCGTAAGTTGCAGGAAGAATTTGAACAAAAGCGACGTGAGTTGCTCAAAGACCCCGATCTCAGTTGGGAAGACAAACAAGAGCTGCAAAGCATGTTGGAACAGCAAGAGATGCTCCTCGAGAACGTTGATCAGATCGCAGAGGATTATCAAGACCTCATCGAAAAACTGCAAGAAAATAGTGCGCTCTCGCATGAGACTCTGCAAAAGATGATGCGCATTCAAGAGCTCATGGAAGAGATCGCTACCAGCGAGATGTGGGATGCGCTGAGTAAAATGCAGGACGCCATGGATAAGATCAGTCCCGAGGACCTTAAAAAGGCGATGGAGGACTTTAAGTTCTCCATGGAAGACTTTGCCCAAAAGATAGAGCAAACCTTGGCGCTATTGGAAAGCATCAAGAATGAACAGGCCATGGAAAAGGCGCTGCAAATCGCGCAAGAGATGGAAAAACTCCAGCATGCGCTCAATGAAAAGACCAAGGCAGCCGGATCAGATAATCAGAAACTCGCCGAGGATCAAGCGCAGATTCAAGAGAAATATGAAAACCTCAAACGGGAATTGGAAGAGCTCAGCCAAAATCTTAAGAATAATCCCAGCATCAAAGAGCAAATGGACTCACTGCTCGAAGACATGCAGTCCAGCCAGCCCGAGCAAGATATGCAAAGAAGCCGTCAATCGCTCATGCAAGACCAGACTCAGGCTGCAATCAGTGCGCAAGAAGAGCTGCTCAGCAAGATGCGCCGCTTTACCATGATGATCTCCAAGATGAAGGATGCTATGGGCTCGGATTCATCAGCGGCGATGAAAGCAGGGATCGAGCGTGCTATCCGCGAACTGCTCATACTTTCCAAGAATCATGAGCTCACCAAGGCGGCTTATGACAACGATCCTTATGCCATTTTGCCGAAGCTTATCGCCGGTTATGAGGGCTTGCAAATCTCGCTGAATATGCTTTTTAGTACCCCGCAGGTGAGCCTCGTGCTGCCGCCTAAGTTCTTTATTGATCTAACAGATACGAATAACGCATATAGGAAGATATTCTCCGTCTTGGGACAGGCAAATATCCCCAATATCCTTTCCGACCTGCAAAAGGCGCAAAGAGGGTTGAATCTCATGGCACATGATCTCATCCTCGCGATGGATAACTCCAGCGGCGGCGGTTCGGGAGGCGGGATGGATTCGCTCATGCAAATGCTCGAACAGATGGGGCAGGAGCAGATGGCGATGAATATGCTCACCGAACAGCTCATGATGCAGATGCAAGCGCAAGGCGGTAAGATGGACGATCATACCCGTGAACAGATCGAGAAGCTGGCTTCCGAGCAGGAAAGACTCGCCGAAAACCTCAAGCGCGCACTCAGCGAAGACCCCGAAGCCCAGAAGCAGGGCAATGCGCTCAAGAAAATCATTGAAGAGATTGAATCTGTCACCAAGCAACTTAAAAGCAATAATATCACGACCGATACACTGAAGCAACAGGAGAATATCCTCTCTCGGCTCTTGGATGCGCAGAAGTCTATCACCAAGCGTGATCACAGCGAACGTAGGGAAGCCATACGCAGTCAGGGTATGAGCTATGATCGCGGCAAAACTGTGGACTATGATCGCTTGCGCCGCAGCATGATGAGTGAGGATAGTTTCAAGAGCTATCCGCGTGAATATCAGGAGCTTATCATGGAGTATCTCAAGCTCTTGCAGGAGGCTCAATGATGAAGAAATATAATCTTATCACTCTCTTACTGCTCCTATTCTTTGGCGCTCTCTCGGCGCAATATAATGAAAAGCAGATACTCACTCAGCAGGCATCGCAATTTATGGTGACACGGCAATATGACCGCGCTGAAGAAATCTATCTTGAGATATTGGATAAATTCCCCAACGATGTGAATACCGTGCTTCAACTCATGCAGCTTTATCTGAATATCGGCAACAAAGATAAGGCAGAGCAGCATCTTAACTTTTATCAGAGATATTTGGCAGACAATCAGCAGATGGAGCTGAGGATGCAGTTACTTCTCATGCAAGGAAAAGCGCAGGAAGCAGAAAGGATTGTTGCGGGCTATCTGGAGCTCTATGGTCAGCATTCTTCCCGCCATCGCCTAATTGCGTCCTATTACGAACGATATCGCTATTACGAGGAAGCCATTGATATATATCAGGCTGCAAGAGCGCAATTTGGAGGCGATCTCTTTGCTCTCGAGATAGGCAATGCCGCCATGAAGATACAACGCTTTCATCAAGCAACCGATGAATATCTGAACTATATCGCCGCAAGCACAGGCGTGAACTACTTTATCAAAAGCCAAATAGCATCCATGCTCAAACGAGATGAGAGCATCATCGAGAGAGTCAAACAGGCGTCCGAGAAGCGCAATTCCGAGGTGATCACCGAGCTATATGGTGCATCCCTGATAGAACTTGAGAGATATGATGAAGCCTTGGAGATATATAAGGGGCTCAATCCCTCTTTCATGCGAAACTTTGCCCAGCAACAAAGAAAGCTGCGCAATTATAACATCGCCATCCAAGCTTATCAGTTTCTTGCCGATATCGCCGAGAAGCCCATTCAGCGGCTTACTTATGACTTTGATATTGCCACGATATATCATGAAGACACGCTCTATGACTCCTGCGATCAAAAGCTCACAAAGCTCTTGGCAGACGACTTTTGGGCTATCAGCGCAAGCAACACTCGCACAGGTCTCTATTTTATGCTCAGAAAGCTGAAGGCAGAGAACGATACCGCTTTGGGCGTGGATTTCAGCGAGATCGTGACTTGGTTGCAAGAAAGCAAGAGGTATGTGGGACGTGCGCGGGACAATCAAGAGCTGGACCTCGCCATCGCTAAGATCAGTATTCTCAATGAGGACTATGCAAACGGCGAGAAAGCCTTAGCTCGCATCACTATGCCCGACTTCAAAGAAGACGGCGACTATCTCAAGTTTCTCTTGCAATTCTATCAAAATAATGTGGAACAAGCCGACGAGCTCATGCACGGCTTCTTGATTGCCCATCCCGAAAGCGAGTATGCAAACGACATCATCTATCTGAATATGCTCGCAATAAACATGAACGACAGCCAGAGTGAGAGCTTTGGGGCAAGCGTTCGCAAGCTTCAACTCTATAAAGAGGAAGGCATCACCGAGTTGAGAGAACTCTTTGAACAAACAGGCGACGAAGAGCTTTTGATCTTGGCGATTGAATGGGCGCTGCGTATGGGACTCAGTGAGACTGCATCCGAGCTTTTGGAACACGAGTTTGAGGATGAACTTGCCTCGGACTATGCCCAATACTTCCGTCTCGTGCTCATCTCTGATCGTGAGGAAGAGAAAGACTTCGCCCGCGATTATCTCAAGCTTCGCCCAAATAGCATCTTTTCACCGAGATTCCGCCAGAGTCTCACGCACGGCAATGACCCAGAATTGAATATATAATAAATAAACGAAAACATGGAGGATCAATGAAGATTCGCAAAGCCTATACTTTTGACGACGTATTGCTTTTGCCAAAAAGCTCTTCCGTCCTACCCGGAACGGTGAACCTTACAGCTAAGATTACCAGTAATATAACGCTGAAGATTCCGCTCTTTTCCGCAGCGATGGACACCGTTACGGAAACCGATACAGCGATTGCCATTGCTCGCGAAGGCGGCCTTGGAGTGATCCACAAAAACATGAGCATCGAGGAACAAGCCAGACAAGTTTATCTGGTGAAACGCGTGGAAAGCGGTGTGATCACTAATCCTTACACCGTGAGCCCGAGTGATGTTCTCAGCGATGTCACAGCACTCAAACACAAGCATGGCGTGGGCGGCTTTCCTGTTCTCGACAAAGGTAAACTGGTCGGCATACTCACCAATCGTGACGTGAGATTTGAGGAGAATCCCGGTCGCAAGGTGCATGAACTCATGACCGCAAAGCCCAATCTCATCACGGCAAAGCCCGATGTCTCCTGGGACGAAGCCAAGATGATTCTCCACAAAAACCGCATTGAAAAGCTCTTGCTCGTGGATGAAGACGAGAATCTCGTGGGAATGATCACAGTGCGTGATATCATGAAGCGCCAGACCTTCCCGCATGCCGCACAGGACGCGCACAATCGCCTCTTGGTTGCCGCAGCGGTGGGTGTTAGCGGAGATTATTTTGAGCGCGCCCAAGAGCTCGTAAACTCAGGGGTTGACCTTTTGGTGATAGACACAGCGCATGGCCATCATGCAAACATTCAGAAGGCTCTAAGCAAGATTAAAGGCTCTTTGAACGTGGAAGTGATGGCAGGAAACGTAGCCACACCCGAGGCGGCGAGATATCTCATCGACAACGGTGCAGATGCAGTGAAAGTGGGCATCGGTCCCGGCTCAATCTGCACCACGCGTGTCGTTGCCGGCATAGGCGTTCCCCAGCTTTCTGCCGTGATTGAGTGCGCAGAAGAAGCTGCCAAGAACGGAATCGGCATCATCGCTGATGGCGGCATCAAATACTCCGGCGACATCGTGAAAGCGCTTGCCGGCGGTGCTGCAGCCGTGATGATCGGCTCACTCTTTGCCGGATGCGACGAAAGTCCCGGTGAAAACATCATCTACAACGGACGCAGATTCAAGAACTATCGTGGCATGGGCTCCATCGGCGCAATGAAGCACGGCAGCAAGGATAGATATTTCCAAGGGCACACCGAGGATAACAAGCTCGTCGCCGAAGGAATTGAAGGCATGGTTCCCTACAAAGGTCCGCTCAAAGACTATATCTATCAACTGATTGGCGGATTGAGAAGCGGCATGGGCTACATCGGCGCAGCGGACTTGCCCGCACTCAGAGCAAACGCTGAATTTGTAGAGATCACCACCGCCGGACTCAAAGAATCCCACCCCCATGATGTGAGAATCACAAAAGAGACACCCAACTACCAAAGCACAGATTAACGCATGCAAGAGCATATCTTAGACACCTTTCTCTTTCACCTGAAAGTGGAAAGAGGCATGGCGGAGAACAGCGTCGTGGCATACGAGACTGACCTTCGCGACTTCTTTGTGTTCAACCCCAAAGAAGCGACTAAATATGACGCTGAAGACATCACCAGCTACCTGCTCGCCTTGCAGGAAATAGGCTTGGAGAGCACGTCTCTGGCGCGCAAACGCATCGCAATCAAGCAATTCTTTGAGTTTCTCATGGAGAACGACTATGACATCGAGATCGACTTTGAGCTCGTGCCCCGGATTAGCATAGGCTCGAGCCTTCCCGATGTTCTTTCCGTGGAAGAGATGAGCAACTTGCTCGAAAGCATCAAGACGGACACTCCCTTGGGGCATAGAAACAAGCTTATCATGGAGCTTTTGTATGCCACAGGGATAAGGATATCCGAGCTTTTGGGACTGAGTTTGCACGATATCTTTGCCGATCAACAAATGATCCTCGTGCACGGCAAAGGCAGCAAACAGCGCTATGTGCCATATATCAACTCACTTAGCCCGCTTCTTGAAAGCTATATCAATATCCACCGCCCGGTACTTCTCAAACACAAGCAAAGTGACTTGCTCTTTTTGAATAAATACGGTGGCGGTCTCTCGCGCATGGGAGCTTGGAAAATGCTCCAGAATGCCTGCTTGGAAGCAAAGTTAGATAGACAAATCTCGCCACACACCTTCCGTCATAGCTTTGCGACTCACCTCCTCGAGGCAGGCGTGAATCTCAGGATCGTGCAGAGCCTTTTGGGACACGCCAGCATCAACACCACGCAAATCTATACACACGTCGATATGAGACAACTGATCGAAACCCATAAGACATATCATCCACGCGCATAAATAATTATAAACAAACATAAGAGGAATAAATGAAAAAGTACATCGTAATCATCGTCACCCTATTCCTGCTCTTCTCTTGCAAAGGAAAGCCGGATAGCGACGCCAAAATCAGCGTGACCTTGGACTGGACGCCAAACACCAATCACACCGGTCTTTATGTTGCCCAAGAACTCGGCTATTTTGCCGAAGAAGGCCTTGAGGTCGAGATTCTCCAGCCCGGACAAGGCATCACTGACCAGATCGTCGCCACGGGTAAAAGCCAATTTGGCGTGAGCTATCAAGAGAACGTGATCCGTGCACGCAGTGAGGACATCCCACTCGTCTCGATCGCAGCGGTTATCCAACACAACACCTCCGGCTTTGCCTTCCTCAAAGAAAGCGGAATCAAGAGCGTCAAAGACTTCGAAAACAAGCGTTATGGAAGCTGGGACAGCCCCTCGGAGCTCGCCATTCTCAAAAACGTAATGGACAAACACGGTGCAGATTATGACAAAGTTCAGGTCATCTCCGGCATCTACGACTTCTTTTCCACCATCGGCAAAGAGGCTGATTTTGAATGGATTTATTACGGCTGGGACGGCATCTACGCCGAAGGAAGAGACATCGAGATGGGCTATATCCCGCTCAACACGCTCAACCCTATTTTTGACTATTACACGCCCGTAATCATCAGCAGCGAAGAGTATTTGGCAAACAACCCCGAGACCACTGCGAAGTTCATGAGAGCTGTAAAGCGCGGCTATGAATATTGCATTGCCGAGCCCGAGAAAGCTGCTGATATCATGCTGAAACATGTCCCGGAACTAAACGAGAAGCAGGTGCGTGCCAGCTTGGACTATCTCGCAAGTCAATACCAAAGCGATGCCGAATATTGGGGCTATCAAAGCCAGAAAGTTTGGCAGGATTTTGCCTCATGGATGGCGGATGAAGAGCTGATTGCCAAGCCCATCGAGATCGACAAGGCATACACCAACCAATATTTCGAGGATTGATGGCGATTCTTTCTGCAAACAATGTCACAAAGTCCTTCCTGTTCAGGAAAGAGGTGATAACGGTGCTCAAAGAGCTAAATCTCGAGCTTTTGCCGGGTGAGTTCATCAGCATAGTCGGCGCCAGCGGATGTGGCAAAACCACTCTCTTAGAGCTCTTTGCGGGGCTCACGCTACCCGACAAGGGTGAGATTTATTACATGGATAAGAAGATCACCGGCAAGACGGGATTCTTGGGTTATATGCCTCAAAACGACCTGCTTTTTCCTTGGCTCAAAGTGATGGACAACATCCTGTTACCCGCAAAGGTCAAGGGGCTCAACATCAAAGAAGAAAAGGAAAAAGCTCGCAGTTTGTTGCCTATCTTCGGACTTGAAAGCTATGAAAACCATCTCCCGTGGCAGCTTTCCGGAGGACTCAGACAGCGAGTAGCGCTTGCAAGAACCTGCATGACGGGAAGCAAGGTGTGGCTGCTTGACGAGCCTTTGGCAAATCTTGATGCAATCACGCGTATGTCACTGCAAGACTGGCTCATGAGCGTTGTAAAAAGCCTGGAGCTTTCCGTGATTCTCGTCACCCACGACATCGATGAAGCACTGTACCTTTCACATCGCATTGAACTTATGAAAGACGGAGTTTTCCACAAGAGCATCTATGTCACAGGAGAGGAAAACGAAGCAGAAAAGACAAAGCTGAAAGAACGTATCCGTCAGCTTTTATAGCAATTAACAATAGCAAGAAGAAAAGGCTCCTTGATTAAAAGGAGCCTTTTTGGTTTATCCAGAATGCTTTCTGCGCCGAAGGACTGAAAGAAGTCCTGACGCCGCACCAGCAGGATGTCATCATTCGACAAAAAGCGTTGCCGACAACGCGATGTCTGATTCTTCTTGACATATATTCAGCCTTATGCACATGATGGTATCAGACAAAATACAATACGGGAAAGATAGATGAAGAATATCGAATATGATTACATGAGTGATGTCATGTATAACGAAATCCTCAAGTCCGTTACCAAATTGACTGCAGAGCGAATAAAGTATCTCAATCCGGTGGAGGATATCGCAAACAATATTTTAATCAGGCTTTTAAAGAAACCTCTATCTTTGGATTTAGACGAGATGCTTCATAAATACGTTGAGTCGGCTTTTCCGCAAGTAGTTGAAGATGTGTTCGACAATTATCAAAAGATTTCTTTCCGATATTGTTTAAAGCAAACTCATGAACAGGAGCTTTCCGAAGATATCTCACAAGACACAATCATGCAGTTGCTACTATCAAGGCAACCAATCAAAAATGTGAATTCTTGGCTTTTTCAAGTAACGCACAACCTGCTGTGTAAATACTTTGAAAGAAACACTCTTGAAAGAAAGCTATTAGAGAAGCTGCAAAATGAGGCAAACGTTTTGCAACAGCTAAATACAATTGAAGATAGCTTCAACATTGAAGGCTTGAGCGATGCCCAAAAAGCAGTGATTTTTGCCGATGAGAGTTATAAAAGATATGAAGAGATGATCTCCTTTGAAAGTGTAAGAGACTATGCGGCATCAATGAATGTAAGCTTGAAAGTGGCGCAAAAAAGAAAAGGGCAGATCATCCGTAATCTCAAATCAAAAGCTTTGATTGCTATGGGCTGGAGAGCAGATCAAGCGATTCTCAGTTATAACCAATATGTTGCCATCCAAAGGTTTATTCGTGAGTTTTTTAATCAAGAAAACATAGCTAAATATGTGAAAAACAATAAGGAAATGCATGAAGAAATCCTCTCGGCTACGCAAAGGATTGCTGAAGTCCAAGATTGGGGAATCGACCTGTTTAGTGAAAACCAATTCAGACTTAATATATTTCATCTGAATAAAGAGGTAGGGCCGATAAATTTCACTTTCTTTATTACACTCAACGAAAGAAACAATGTATCAATAGATAGTTTTAAAGAGAATCAATTGATGAGGGTATTTACTGAGCCGGCAAACTTTAGATTGCCGATGCATTTGGGCAAAGCTATCTGGGACTATGAAAAGATTATTTCCATCCTGACCCAATAGACATCTTTCATAGAGAAGTTTTCAGATATCTCTTTAAAAAAACTACTTCATTCAAAGATTTAACGAAATATATCGAAAAAATAGCACGCTCGCCATAACCGCACTAACTAACATTATGATAAGAGCTTAACCTGCCTTTTGTGCTGATTCAAGAAAAAGTATTTTCACTAAAACAAAAATAAATGCCGTTCTGGCGTATCATTTTTTATGTATTCGACACTATGCTTGTAGAGACAGCTCTAAAGGAGAACAAAAATGAAGCATAAGATTTTGATTATACTATTTACCTTGGGCATTTTGCCCTGTTTTCTCCTATCTGCCACGCTAAATGTAAAGCAGGACGGCAGTGGAGATTATATTACTATCCAATCTGCGATCAATGCAGCGGCTGAAAACGATACAATTTTAGTATATCCCGGCAGGTATCATGAGAATGTAGAGATCATGGAAAGAAAGCTAAGCATTGGCAGTCTGGAGATGATAACTGCTGATAGCACCTATATCGCTCAAACTATCATAGACGCCGACCATAGCGGCAGCTGTTTTCTTATCCAACATTCTGAAATAAGTTTGAGAGGGCTTTATATGACGAATGGCGCCGGAACAGTTACGGAGCCATATAACTTAAGACAGGGTGGAGCGATATACACTTCATATAGCAAACTCGATATCATTAATTGTCATGTGATTGATAATAGAGCTTATTATTGTGGTGGTATTTATGTGAATTATGGATCTATTTTCTTAGCCGGTACAATTGTCGCGAATAACAGGGCGAAAGCTGGTGCAGCCTTACATTACGTTGGCTATACGCCCGGAGAGGATACTCTGACATTCGATCCTGACAACAGATGTAGCATTTATAACAATCAAAGTTCATGCTTTAACGATATCGCAATTTCAACCTCTGCTTTTGAAAGCATTAATGTCTATTTGGATAAATTCACGGTGGATATAGATTCAGAATACTTTAAGGAATGTGTTTATGCAAATCATCGTTTAAAGGGGCCGCTTGAATTGAATTTTTATTATAACGAGGCAGTGCTTGTACAGCAGGCCGCGGATTTGTATGTGAGCCCGGATGGGGACGATGAGAATTCGGGCCTTAGCTCCGCAAGCCCTTTAAAGAGTATAGATCAGGCAATCCATAGGATAGAAGCTGATGCGGATGACCCGCGCATCATTCATATAGCGAATGGGCATTATGGTGATGAACAGCATTTCCCCTTGAATCTACGCAGCTACGTAAGCTTAATAGGCGAAAGTGAAGAGGGTGTAATCTTTGAAAGTTCAGACTTTTTTTTACGGGGCTGGGATACTGAAAAAGAAGTGATGATAAAAAATATAACTTTTACCGGTGCTATACGTAATGAGTTCAACTTTGATTCACTTATAGATTTAAACTATAATTCTAAAATTATCGATGGCGTCTTAGATAAACCTAGTTTTCATCTTGAAAACTTAAGCTTTAGAGAGGTTCGACCACTTTACTGTGAAAGATCCTTGGTATTGATACGAATGCAGTATCCAGAAAAACTCATATTACGTAATATTACCATAGAAGATTGTGAATATCACGCCGGATTTTATTTTTGGGGCGGAAATGTTGATGCCGATAACATTACTTTCAAAAACAACCCAAATCCCATTACCAGACCAGTTAATGGAGCTCCGATTGCGATTTATACAAACAATCCAAGGGCCACCGGCGGAGATAGTTTTTACCGAAATGTAAGTATTACTAATTGCCACTCAAGAAGTAACGGTGCTTGGAGCTCGGGTATGATAGAAATCACACACTCACATGCTTCAACTGATTTTAGAAATTACTTTATCAATTGCACTATAGCTGATAATATATGGGATACAGGCTATGGAAGCGTTGTGAATATGGAGGATGATGCCAAAGCTACTTTCATCAATAGCATTATCTCCTATGATAGGGGTACAGCTTTTATGCTAAATCACACATCGGTAACAATGCCTGTTCATCTTCAGATAATGAATTGCCTTTTGGGTAATTCTGGGAGCTTGGAAAATCAGGTTTACAGTACATGGGACTTGAATGAAGTGGAATGGTATGGTACAAATATGACAGGGGATCCCCTCTTTTATGCCTGGGAGCCCGAGCACCCTTATACTTTGGGACAAGATTCGCCTTGCATTGATGCCGGTACTACCGATTTAAGAGCATTGAATATGTCTTCTTTTTATGAATTCCCAGCTTACGACTTGGCGGGCAATCCACGCATTTATGGTGATGAAATAGACATGGGCGCTTACGAATGGCAGGGTCAAGTGGGCGTGGAAGACTTGGTAGAACTACCAATCATCAGCATATCGAACTACCCAAATCCCTTTAATCCCGAAACCACCATTTCATACTCTATTGCAAAAGCAGCCAAAGTGAAGCTTGATATATACAATCTCAAAGGACAGTTAGTGAAAACATTGGTAAATAAAGAGCTCAATGCCGGAAGTCACAGCGTCAATTGGGACGGTAAAGACATGAACGATAGAGCTGTGAGCAGTGGAGTATATTTTTATCGCATAACTACCCCTGAATATATACAAAGCAAGAAAATGATTATGATGAAATAGCATGAAGATTATACAAGTAGCACGGCGTAGCGTATAAACGGTTTTTGTTGCCTCCATGCTGTTTGTAGTGCTGAGTTTCAAAGCTCGTTGTATATTTATCATGCCTTTATATACCTGTGCCCGACTCGAATATTTGTTCTCGAAAATAAAGTTATTTGATTTAAATGATATTGAAACTGATTACTATATTAAATAGATACAAAGGTTATTGTGAGCCGTATATGAGACCCGTATTACGGTTCCGTGAGAAGAATGATGCCGGGCAAATTGCCCGGCATCACCATATTTGATTATCAATTATTTTCTTAGAATTTCAGTTTAAGCGTTGTGCCGATGGCATAGTTATTGACATCGTTATCACCAATTCCAAAAGCACCATAACCAGCGATATCAAAGAGATCAGGGATGATTTCATATTCCACACCGGCGTTGAGTTCTATGCCGGTATCGATGAGATAACCTGCGTTACCAAAAGCGCGGAACTTCTCGCTGATATTGGCTTTGAGGCCACCCACGAGGCTCATGAAGAAATCGTTATTGTTTTCATAGGGCTCGCCCCAAAGGAGGTTAAGGCCGTCATGATGCGCGCCATAGCCATAGATATAGAGTCCATTCTGGTAATAAGGGCTGATGGTGGTCAAACCATTTTCAGTAGCCAAAAGCACGTCAGCAGTGACTTCAAACATGTCTAAATCAAGCCCTGCACGAACGAGACCGCCCATGCCGAAATCGGTGTTGTTACCATCGTTTTGAATGTCCATAAAAGCGGTGAGATCGAGGGTGACGGGTTCAAAATCAAGTGCGACATAAGGCATAAGAGTATAGTTTGAATCGTCTGTTAGGCTGTTAAAACGAGCAAAAGCATAAACTCCGAAAGGAATGTTTCCATCCATTCCAAAGTTCAGCATCAAAGCGGTATCGTCATCATCTGAATATTTCCAACCTTCATTGGATTTGATGAATCCAAATTCTGTGTTAATGCTCTCGCCAAACTCTTTAGAGAGGATGAATCCGGCAAATGAATCGTCCAAAACGAGACCACTGCGATCTCCCCATTCCATGAGACCAAACTTGATTTTTGCATCGATTGCATTGATTGCATAGTCAACATAAGCTTCTTTGAGCTTGATGTTTTCAGCAGTTCCAAGCGAAGCTCCGCCATTTCCCCAGACAAAGTCGCCGATCTCGGCTTGCATTTTAATGTTCAGGTTTTCATGGAGTTGTGATCCCAAGAAGAGGTTAACCTTTCCATCGATCCATGAACCATCGTTTTCACTTGCGTCATTGGCAAAAACTGCACGTGTGCGGCCTTCGCCACTGATGTCGAATGTTGCTGCGCCAAGTCCAACGAAGAGGACGAGAACGCTCATAAGAATTACGAGTTTTTTCATTGTTGTTTCCTTTGTTTTTTTAATATGTTTTATTCAAAAGATAATCCCATCAAAGGAGAAAGCAAATCGTAATGCGGATTAAATCATCTTTATGCCGAGTTCTTCCTGCATGATTGCGATGTTTTTTGCCAGATTTGGCAGGATGAGAACGCCGCGCTCGCGAACTTCCAGCTCTTTCTCATATTCTTTCTCTCCAGCAACATAGATGCGCTCTTTATCCGGCATCTTCAGCGAGTTTTGCAAGCTTTCACAGATCTGAGTCGTGATATTTTTAAATTCATCAAGATCGATGAAAAAATCTATGTTGATCGCCAGGAAAAAGTGCCCCAAGTGGTATGGCGCAGGCTTTCCGCTCTCATCACGGCCTAAGAGTCCATTGAGGAAACTGCCGCCTTGTAGTGCCGCACAGAGGATTTCCACCATCGTTCCGAGTCCATAACCTTTGTGTCCGCCGAGAGTTTCATCCGCACCGCCCAAGGGAAGCAGGGACGCCGTCTGATCGATGAGGTCTTTGAGCAATCTCGGCGTATCGGTGTGCGGTTTTCCTTCCAAGTCAATTGCCCAACCCGAGGGAGTATCGCGCTCTTCGCGGGCAAATTGCTCGATCTTTCCGCGCTGAGAGATTGAGGTAGCGGCATCATAGATAAAGGGATAGGGGAGATTGGTGGGTGCGCCGAAGCAGATGGGATTCGTTCCCAAAAGAGGGGAGACGCCATTGGTGGGACAGATGGAAGGGCGCGCATTCGTGAAGGTCAAGCCAATCATATCTTGCTTGGTCGCCATGTCGGCATAATATCCGCAAATGCCATAGTGGCTGGAGTTTCGGACGGCAACAGCACCGAGTCCATATTGGCGAGCTTTGTCGATCGCAGTCTGCATCGCTTTGTGCGCGATAACGTGACCCATGCCGTCGTTCCCATCCCAAACCGCAGTGGCATAGCGATCTCGGATCACATCAATCTTTGTGGCGGGATTTTGGATGCCGAGTTTAATGCGATCGTAATACATCTTCAGCCTGCCGATTCCGTGAGATTCAATCCCTCTTAAATCGCTGGCAATGAGAATCTTGGAACAAATCTCAGCGTCGTCTTTGGGCACGCCGATCTTTCTGAAAACTTCTTGCATAAATTCTTCTAAGATATGCACGGGCAGATATTGCATGCAAAACCTCCATTTTCATCATGATTTCTCGAGCCCACTGAGAGCCCGCGAGATGAAAATTATAATCGCACTTTTATCCAAATAATGCAAACTGTCAACCTATTAATGAGTTTTTTCTTGTTTTCAGAGAGCAAAGAGTAAAAATGACATCAAATTGAGCTTCGCAAAGATGTGTTACTTAGGAGATTAACCCTTGTCTTCCTTATTGGTTTCTGCTTAGTGTGCGCTCATGATATGCTCATGCCCATGACCATATCATGACCATATCATGACCAGAACCATATAAGGAAGGAGTAGAAACCAAGCAAATAAAGGGATGGAAATAATGATTTTTGACTTGACCTGAGTTGCGGGATTTCTCTGATGGATTCATGAGAAGAATCATTCACATCGACATGGACGCCTATTATGCGTCAATCGAGATCAGGGAAGACCCTTCGCTGAAAGGGAAATGCGTCATCGTGGGCGGCTCGCCAAATAGTCGCGGCGTGGTGACCACCTGCTCCTATGAGGCTCGTAAATATGGCGTTCACAGCGGGATGCCTTCCAGTCAGGCATGGAGACTCTGTCCGCAAGGCATCTTTGTCCACAACGATTTTTCCATATATAAACAGGTCTCCAAAGAGATTCGCGAGATATTTTATGGCTGGACGGACAAGGTTGAGCCCGTGAGTTTGGATGAGGCATATCTGGACGTGACAACAAATAAACACGATGAAAGCTCTGCCGTGACCATTGCGCAAAAGATTAAAGATGAGATATATAGCAAGACAAAGCTCACCTGCTCGGCAGGGGTTTCTTATAATAAGTTCTTAGCCAAGATCGGCTCGGACTATCAGAAACCGGATGGACTCACCGTGATCGATGAAGAGCGGGCGCAGGAGATACTTTTTGGCTTGCCGATAGAGAAGTTTCACGGCATCGGCAAGGTGACGGCGGCAAAGATGCGCAAGCTTGGAGTCTTTAGCGGGAAAGAGCTCTATCAGTTTAGTCTAAAAGAACTTGTGGCTCATTTTGGCAAGGTTGGCTTCTTCTATTATAACGTTGTGCGCGGTATAGATAGGCGCGAAGTAATCTCGGATTGGGAGCCAAAAAGCATCAGTTGTGAAAACACTTTCTCGGAGGATATTGCTGATTTGGACGGGCTGATCGTGTGGTTGAGGCGGATCTCGCAAAGGCTTGCAGGGCGCATGCGAAAGCAGGATATCACGGGATCGCTGCTCAATCTCAAGCTGAAATATGCCAATTTTGAGGTGATCACGCGCAGTATGCAATTGCCCTATTTTACGAATGATGAAGAGATTATCTATAACTATGCGGAGCAGTTGTTGGTGGCAAATTGGGATAGTGCGCGTCCGGTGCGGCTTTTGGGCGTGGGTTTAGGCAAGCTGGATAATGAGGAAAACGAAGAGCAGATGATGCTTGAATTCTAAAAGAACAGCCAGGAGCTTAGCAAATCCCTGATCTCGTCCGCACTTTCACATCGATTTAGCTTTTCGCGGAATATCTTGCTGCCGGGGATGCCTTTCGCATAGTGGCTGAGCTGGGAGCGCATTTCTTTGACGACGGTTGCTTCTCTTTTGCTTTCCAGAGCATAGTTTAGGTGTCCCAGAGCACCTTCCAAGATCATCTGCCGCGTCGTGCTGGGATATGCGCCGATTTTGAGATATTCTTTGATCTGCGCAAAAAGCCAAGGGCGTCCTAAGGCACCACGTCCGATCATCAGCCCATCACAGCCGGTCTGTTCTTTCATCGCTTTCGCGCTTTCGGGGCTGTCTATATCACCATTACCGATGAGCGGCACGCTGAGCTTTTCTTTGAGGAGGCGGATGTGTTCCCAATTGCTTTTACCGGAGAACATTTGGCTGGTGGTGCGGGGATGAAGGCAGATGAGCTCTGCGCCGTTTTGCTCCATCTTCATGCCAAATTCGAGGAAGTTGATATCTTTCATGTCCCAGCCGCTGCGAAATTTCACGGAGAGCGTGCAAGCGCCGGAGATGGCTTGTTTCACCTCTCTGACGATGCTTGCGGCGCGTTCGGGCTCTCGCATCAGTGCAGAACCGGCGCCGCGTTTGACCACTTTTTTAACGGGACAGCCCATATTGATATCGATATAGTCGGGCTTGAGGGGCAAGAGTTTTTCGGCGGCGCGCGCCATCACGAGCGGGTTTGAGCCAAAGATTTGAATGAAAAAAGGACGTTCATAATCCGAGAATTCGGCATAACGCATGGTGTTTGGCATGTCGCGAATGATGCCGTCGGCACTGACCATTTCGCTGACGAGAAAGTCCGCCTGCCAATCCTTGCAAAGCCTGCGGAAGGCTTGATCGGTGAATCCGGCGAGCGGTGCGAGATAGAGCGGGGTTTCAAGCACTACGATATTTGCTTTTGATGGCGTCGATATTTATATTGTCAATGTATTGTGCATCCATGTGCATGTGGGCAAATTCGAGGTATATTCCCGCATCCAAGAAGAAATCCAAGAGGTCTTTGTCCAAATGTCCGTCTTTTGCCATGAAGCCCATGATGGTCAGTGATTCAGAGAGGGTCTTAGGCGTCTTATATGGCCTGTCTGCAGAGGTTAGCGCCTCAAAGATGTCGGCAATAGCGATGATGCGGGATTGGATGGGAAGCTGTTCAGCGTCCAAGCCTTTGGGATATCCCTTGCCGTTTAGGGTCTCATGATGAGTTGCGGCATAGAAGGCAACATTTTGATATTTCTTTGGGAAGGTGAGTTCCGATAGCATATCCCAAGTGACGGATACGTGAGCTTGCATAACCTTGAGTTCGTCGGGGTTCAATGTGCCACGTTGGATTTGGAGGTTCTTTTTATCTGTTTCATCGAGAATAAAAAACCTCTGATCTTCATATTCAAAGTCGATTTCGGAAAGTGCAATCATACGCGCTATAGAATCGTCGGGGACATATTCACCGCCGGCGTTGAGCTTTTCCAAGAAGTCTCGTTCGCTCGAGAGAAACTGGCTTACATCCTCAATATCCTCACGGTGGAAGCTCTGTTTCACGAAATCCTGATACTGACTCTCACTTAGCTTCAGTTTCAGATATTTAAAGAGGGTGATAAGCTTGTCAAAGCGTTCTTTAACCAGTTCGATGCCGTCTATGATGCGCTCTAACTTTGTGCTTTTGTCCATCACATATTCGGGGGTGATGATCTTGCCGATATCGTGCATCCAGCCTGCCATTGAGAGCTCTTTTAGCTCGACTTCGGTGAAAGAAACTTCCTTGAGTGCGCCAGTTTTGCATTCATTTATCTTGGCGGCGATGATATCGGTTAGCTCGGCAACGCGCGTGATGTGGGCGGAGCTATATTTACTCTTTTTCTCAATTGCGGATGCGATCGAGCGCATAAATTGCATGAGGAGGTTTTCCAAGCTGTCGATGAGTTTGCGGTTTGAGAGCGCAATTGCCGCTTGCGAGGCCAGAGAGGTGAGCATCGCCCTGTGTTCTTCGTTAAAAGTGACAATCTCGTTATCTCCATCCATGGCGTTGATGAATTGGATCACGCCGAGAACGGTGTCCTCATGGTCTTTAAGCGGGATGGTGAGCATCGATTTGCAGCGATAGTTGGTTCTCTTATCCGTGGCGATGGTGCCGCTGATGTCGAAATCTTTGGTTTCATAGACGTCGTCGAAACAATTACCTTTGCCGGTGTGGTAAACCGATGTGACTATATGGTTTAGCTTGGGATTCCCCTCTTCATCATAAAGAGCCACGGGAGGCCAGCCAACAGGGCCATGAGAGCCGCCCTGCCGCATCTTCATCGTGGCGTTATACACAATCTCAAATTCCAAATAATCATTGTCGTCGCTGACCTTATAGATCGTTGCGGCGTCAGCTTTTGTGAAGGATATACCTTCATCGAGAATCATGTCGAATATCTTGTTGAGATCGGTCTCGCTGGAAAGAGCTTGTCCAATCCGCGTGAGCTGAGTGATGTGGGCGAGTTGTTCCTCGGCGAGTTCTGTAAATAGCTTTACCACGGTGTTTAGAGTGCGATTTACCTGATTGTTATAGCTAAATTGATAGTTCATATTGTCCTCAAATTCTTTCATAAAGCATATAGTTTGGTTCGAATCCCAGTCTGCGTTGTTCTTGTTCAAACCAAGTGACAACGTGGTCTTCAAGGTTATAATCGTTTTGAATTGGCGAATCTTGAAGGCTTATAAAATCTTTGTGTTGGCTGAAAATATCCACAATCCACAAGGCATATTCTTTGTGGTCTGTTGCGATTTGCACTTTTGCTTTGGGTTTTAATATCTTTGCCAAAGAGTCCAGGAAGGCAGTCTGGATCAAGCGGCGACGGTGATGCCTGCGTTTTGGCCAAGGATCGGGGTGTTGGATAAAAACACCGCTGATGGTGGCATTTTCGAAGAGCAGCTTGATCTTGTCGTCAACGGCGAGTTTCACAAGGCGCACGTTTGGATTTTGCTGTGGATTTAGCTTCTTCAGGCAGTTTATTATCCTCTTTTCGCTCATCTCGAAGCCGATAAAGTTCCAATCGAGATGCTGTTGAGGATATTGTGAGATGAATTCGCCCTTGCCGGAGCCGATCTCGATATACAACTCTTTCCCGTCGTCAAACAGCGCATTTAGAGGCATGTCGTCATCCATGGGAGGGAGAAAAAAGTCGCGATCACTGATCACTTTCTTCCTCGCCAGGATCGTTTGAGTTCTGAAGCTGCTTAACTTCACTTTTGATGATGATCAGATCAGCCATACTCATTGCAAATGCGATGAATACATAGATGATCAGGCCAAACATAAAGAAGGCACTAAAATTGCCTTCAAGATGCACTCCCACAAGGCGGTAGAGATAGAGGAGATAGAGGCCGAAAATAAGGCCTCCGCCTAAACCGGTAAGAAGAGTTCTGATGCGCATCAAGTCCTTGTGATAGAATATCTTGATGATCATAAAGTGATTCAAATAGCCGAAAACGACATTTACCAGCAAAAGAGTGAATAAGTTCACGGGCGATTTGATGGTGAGTCGAGTGAATATCGTTACTATTAAAATCGAGAGTAATAATACGCTGTGTGTAATGCGGCTTTTAAAGTAATGCCCAAAAAGAGCACTTATCCCGCAGATGAAAGCCGCTGAGAGGCTCACCTGTATCAGGCTATAGCTAAGAACTTCACGCTCAGCAAGATAACTGCCTATGCCTGCGGCTATAATAGGCAGTAGTAAAACTAAAAGAAGGGTGTGTTTGTATCTATCCATAATACTTCCTTTTGCAAGAATATAATCAGTGGATTACTGTCAACAATAAAAATCTGCGTAGTTTTTGGTTGACTTTAATCCGCTTACGGCAAACTTATCACAAAGCGATATATCGTTATATTAAAATGAATTATATAAAGTGGAGAAAATAGTGCTAAGTAAGATAAAAAGCCTTCGTGATAAGCTTTCTAAGTCCAAAACAAGCTTTATCGACAGAATTGCAGAAACCGTCAAGAAATCGGATGTCATCACCGATGAGCTTTATGACGATTTGGAAGAGATATTGATCAAGAACGACACGGGTGCTGAGTTAGCGGATGAGATGATCACTGAGCTCAGGCATGAGATTGCCAAGGATAGGATCAAAAACCCGGAAGTGGTGCAGGTCTATTTGCTTGATATCATGCAAAATATACTCTTTAAGGATGTTCCCGATGATCTTGACTTCTTCGCCAATCGCGAAGCAAAGCCGCATGTCATCGCATTTGTGGGCGTGAACGGAACGGGGAAGACCACCACCATCGGCAAGGTGGCAAATAAGTTTGCCATGATGGGTAAGAAAGTGCTCATCGTGGCGGGAGATACCTTCCGCGCTGCTGCAATCGAGCAAGTGGCGATTTGGGCAGATAGGGCAGGGGTGCAGATCATCCGCTCCGAGCCAAATAAAGACCCGGCGGCGGTGATCTATGATGGAGTCAAAACCGCTGTGGACGAGAGCTTTGACATCGTTTTGATCGATACTGCAGGCAGACAGCACACCAAGGATAGGCTGATGAAAGAGCTATCTAAGATCGATCGCAGCATCAAGAAAGCTTGTCCCGAAGCACCGCATGAGACTATCTTGGTCGTGGATAGCACCACGGGACAAAACGCCATCTCGCAAGCCAGTCACTTCGATGAATCCATAAAGCTCACGGGTATTGCGCTCACGAAGTTTGATGGTACTGCACGCGGCGGCATCATCTTTAATATCAAGAAAAACCTCGATATCCCCGTGGTTCTTTTAGGGATCGGAGAGGGGATTGACGATATTGAGACCTTCCATGTTCCTCGGTTCATGAAAGCCTTCTTCGATCGTGGTGAGGGCGATGAATAAAGACTTCATCTTGGAGGCGGCGGAAAGCCTCGAAGAGATCAGCAAAAAGGATCAGAGTGCTTCTTTTAGCCTCATGCAGCAGAGGAGGCTCTTGGAATCCATATACAAAAATCTCTTGGCGGATAGCGGGCTGAGTTTTAGTGGACTCTTTCCGCGTATGCAATATTATCATGATAATAACGATACTCCGAGGGACATCGTTGATAGCCTCAATAGCCTGCGTATCTTGGCGAATAAGGCGGTGCATGAGGCGGATGCCGTGATCACTGAAGAACAGGCTCTGGCGGGGCTAAAGAGCATTTATACGCTTCTGAAACATCTTGATGACAAGCTTGCTCTGCCTGAACTGGAAAAGCGGTTGGAGAGTGTTCAAGAGTTTGCAGCACCAAAACAAAGTGCAAGGCGTAGCTTTAGGTGCATCGTCAAAGAATGTAAGCATCATATCAACGGCGGACGCATCGCGGGTTTGGAGATTCTCGCCATCGATGATGAGCAGCGCGATGTGAGCATCCTGCTCAGAGATGATCGGGTGAATAATAACAAAAAGATGAAGTATAGCCTGCTTTTGCCCAGTTTTTGGGAATATGCAAATCTCGCCTGTCATCAGCTCACCGAGGTGAAGGGTAGGGACGGCTATTATATCGATAATCCGCAGACAATCGTCGTCTTGGAGCCGGATTTCTTGGTGGATGCCTCGTCTATCGCAGAGTGCATCACGGGTAAAGGCTTCTTCCCTGAGCTTTTTATCTTGGGATATCTGGGTAGTGAAAGCGGCTCGGATAAGATGCTCTTGGGACGCATGGTGAATAGCATATTCGACGATCTCATCCAAGAAGAGGATGGCGACTATCTCGAACTCTTTAAGCGCGGGCTGGAGTCCATGCCCATCCCCATGGTCGCTCAAGGGGCGCAAGTGGCGATGGATATCTATAAGATCATTGAAGATACGCATCTGGAGAAACTCAAAGAATATGCGGTGGGGATGAAAGGGAAAAGCTATCTCTTGGAGCCTTCCTTCCTCTGTCCCAGCTATGGCTTGCAGGGTAGGCTGGACCTCATTTTTGAGGAAAGAAACAAATATAGCATCGTGGAACTGAAAAGCGGGAGCAGCCCAAACTATGATGTTTGGAACCCGCATCGCTATCAGGTCGTTGCCTATAACATGATTCTCAGATCGGCTTATGGTGCGCAAAACATCGCAAATAGCTCTATTTTCTATTCATCGGCCAAGGATAATAATGTGCGCAATGTGCAGAATATGCCCATCCTTGAGCAAAATCTGATCAATGTGCGCAATAGAATCGTGGGCATCCTGAAACTGATTTCAACCGAGCCTCAACGCTTCTTTGATTGGGTCTTAAGGCAAAATGCGGATGCTTATGAGAGCTTTCATCAGACGCGGTTCAAGAAGCTGCAAGCTCTGATTGGCTCACTTCAAGCACATGAATATGAATGGTTTTGCGAGCAGCTCAAACGGGTGGTGCGTGAGATATGGCAGGTCAAAGCAGGCAGTCAAGAAAGCGGGCATGACTATGGTCACAGTGCGCTTTGGAACCTTTCTGCCTCCGAGAAAGAAGGCAAGATAATCCCGCATCTCAAGATAGAGAAAAGCGACGGCACACATATCTGGCTTCATTGGGAGGATCAACTGCCCATCACGGACTTCCGTAGCAGCGATGTGGTGATCTTCTATGATGAAGCTAAGGGTGTGGAAAGGCAAGAGATTATCCGCGGCGTGATCGAGGATATGGACAAAGAGAATATTGTGCTCAGAGTGCGCGGCGGGATCAGCAGGAAGTTCGACAGCAAGTCTCTCTGGGCGATCGAGCATGACGTTTTGGAGTCTTTCCTATACAGTCCTATGTCCTCATTGATCAGCTTCTTGGAAAGCACGCAGGATAAGCGCGACCTCCTCTTGGGACTGCGAGAGCCAAAGGCAGATGAGCTCACCTCCGACGATGCTGAGGAAAAAGAGAATGTGCTAAAACGCATGAAAGCTGCAGACGAGCTGTTCATCGTGCAAGGTCCTCCGGGAACGGGTAAGACCTCCGGCCTAATCGGGAAATATATCGAAGACTTCTATCATCAGAGCAATAAAGTCATGATGGTGCTGAGCTTCACAAATCGTGCTGTGGACGAGATATGCGGCTGTTTGCAAGATAGGAATATCCCCTTCATCAGGACGGGAAACTCACGCGGGATAACAGACGAGCTTTTGCATAAGCTCATCCGCGGAAAGCGCTATTTGGAGATCGAGAAGATCATCGCAGACAACCGTATCTTCGTCGCCAGTGTGCAAAGCGCAAATGCGTGGTATAAAGATCTCCAAAGGATCATCACGGTGGATGAAATCCTTGTGGACGAAGCGTCTCAGATACTGGAAAACCAGATCTTGGGCGTGCTGAGTTCTTGTCCAAAGTGCATCTTTATCGGGGATCAAAACCAGCTTCCCGCCATCAGCGTGCAAGATAATATCCGCTATAGCTTCAAGGAAGAAAAGCTGCAGGCGCTGAACTATGACGACACCAATCAATCGCTCATGGGACGGCTCTTCAGGGTCTATGAAGATCGCGGCTGGGATAGACACATCCACATGTTGCGCAATCACTATCGCATGCACGAAGACATAGCCGGGCTCATTGCTGACTATTATGATCACAAGCTGGAAGCGCAAAGAGAGGCGCAGAAAGAGCCGCTTATGCTAAAAGACTTGCCCCATCCCTTTGACAAGCGTCTGATTTGGATTGATTGCCCGCCTTCCGAGGATGATTATTATGATTCAAAGATGAGTGAGGGGATAGTCCGCTTAGTGAAAAAGATGCAAGATTTGGGCATCATCAAAGACAGCGAAAAGGATTTAGGAATCGTTGCGCCATATCGCGCCATGATCCACCTCATCAAGAAGGATTTAGACGATATAACCGTCGATACCGTAGAGCGTTATCAAGGTTCGGAACGCTCTGTAATGATCTTGGCTTTCCCCTTAAGATCAAGGCGCGGGATAAGGTCTTTACAATCGCTCAGCAGCGACGGGGAAGTGGATAGAAAGCTCAACGTTGCCCTAAGCAGAGCAAAAGAAAGATTGATTGTTATGGCAAATAAAGAAATATGTCTTGACTCAATACACTATAGAAACTTATTTGAACAGATAAGCTCACAAGGAGCTATCCTAAGATTACAGGATTTAGAGTTTTAAGGAGATAATTATGGCTAATCCAAACCAAGCACAAAAGCAATTGAACATCAAGCTCGACGAAAAGGTCGGCGAAGGCACTTATGCAAACTTTTTTATGATCACCAATTCACCTTCGGAGATCATCATGGATTGTGGCAGGATCTTGCCCGGACTGCCGGATGCTCGTATCTATTCACGCGTTGTCATGACGCCTGCACACGCAAAACAGCTTTTACAGCTCTTGCAAAAGAACATTGAAGGCTTTGAAAAGCAACACGGCGAGATCAAGATTCAGGGTCAAACCGATAACAAAGCAGTTGGTTTTAAGACTACGTAAATAAGTCGAAAAATACAGTGCTTAACTAATAAACGTTCCTTCATAAGAGGATTAATGCCCCATCCGATATTGTGCTTTAAAAGCACATAAGATGCTTAAAATCAAAGGCATATCTGTTACGAGATTTGCGCAGAATAGCAGTGACAAATAAAAAGCTCTTGACGGATAGCGCTGTATCACTTTTTTGGAACAGATATGGAAATACTACAATGAAAAATAATCTTAATCAGGGAGCAAAATGCCAATGAAGAAATTTTCCTGGCGAGGCCTTTCAATAATCATATTCATTTGTGTGACAGCCTTTTTCTTAGCTCCTCTGGCGTTCCCAAACCTGCCTACTTGGTGGGCGAAACACAAGCTCAGGCTCGGTCTTGACTTGCAGGGTGGGATGCAGATCTTGTTAGAAGTTGATTCTTCCGGTCTGTCTGCCGAGGATGCACGAAATGCTGTGGAACAAAACACAAAGATCATTCGTGAACGTATCGACCGCTTTGGAGTAGCGGAGCCTTCGATCCAAAAACTTGGCGAAAGCAGAATTATGGTTCAGTTACCCGGCGTCCGCGACTATGAAGCAGCCGAAAACCTCATTAAAAAGACTGCAATGCTTGAATTTAAAGTTGTTGCATCACCAACGGAAGCTCAGCAGGTTTTGGAGAAGATCGATAGCAGCATCAGTGCTAATATCGGCCAATTCCCCGCGCTTGCAGCCTTGGACAAGAAGGACAAAGAGATTCTCGGACTCTTGGAAACCGAGACCGAACCCGCAGAGGATAGTGAAGAATCTGAGATTGTTATCAGCGATTCTAAAGGAATCTTCAGCAGTCTCATTCGCCGTGGCGACTACGATCTTCAGGTTCAATATGAAGATGTTGCTTTGATGCAAGAACTGCTTGCCGATTCTCTTTTCCAAACGCTTGTTCCTGCAGGTTGGCAGGTATCTTTAGAGCGTTCCGAAGCTCGAGGCGCAAGGGAAGACCGCAAGATACACGTTCTTTCTTCTGCCGTAGAACTCTCCGGCTCCGACCTGGCAAAAGCCAAGATGGAATATGGCTCATCCAATTCATCAGACCCTCGCACTGCAAACAAGCCTTATATCTCAATCGAGATGAAGCGCGAAGGTGCACGTAAGTTTGAGCGCGTGACAGCCGACAACGTAGGTAAAAGACTTGCCATCGTTTTGGACTCTGAAGTCTATTCCGCCCCGAACATTCAAGAGCGCATTGCAGGCGGTCGAGCTCAGATCACCGGTTCTTTCACCACCTCTGAAGCCACCGAATTGGCAATCGTTCTTAACACCGGAAACCTCATTGCTCCGATCAAGCCCGTATCCACTTCTATCATAGGCGCAAGCCTTGGAACAGACAGCATCAAGAGCGGCACGAAGGCTGGAATAATCGGTCTCGCACTCGTGATGCTTTTCATGGTGCTCTATTACAAACTGAGCGGACTTTTTCAAGACTTTACCCTCATATTCAACGTCGGTTTCATCATCGCCATGCTTGCAGCTTTTGGCGGCACACTCACGCTACCCGGCATCGCAGGAATCATCCTGACCATCGGTATGGCTGTTGATGCAAACGTATTGATATTTGAGCGTATCCGCGAAGAGCTTGATGTCGGCAAGACGCCACATTCTGCACTGGATGCCGGCTATGCCCGTGCTGCCATCACGATTTGGGACTCAAACCTCACCACCCTCATCGCAGCAGCAGTTCTCTTCCAATTTGGAACGGGACCAATCCGCGGATTTGCTGTAACTCTCGCGGTTGGAATCATAGGTTCAATGTTCTGTGCATTAGTTTTCTTGCGCTCAATCTTTGAAGCCTACCTGTCAAACCCCAATAAAACAAAGATAAGCATCTAAGGAGAGAATGATGAGATTTTTTAAGAATGCAAACTATCCTTTCGTTGAAATTCGTAAGTACTCTTATGCTATTTCTATCATACTCATCCTTGCTTCCGTGATCGGAATTATCGTAAATGGATTCAATTGGAGCATCGATTTCACCGGTGGTGTGGCTGCAAAGCTCGACCTCACTGCTCTGGATTCCAGTATTCCCAAGGTTCAAATTGATGAATTGCGTGATGCACTGAAGAACCATGGCTATCCCGAAGCAGAGATTCAACATGTTGGCGCCGTCGAAAACTCAGACTTTATGATCAAGATCAAAAGGTCTGAAGAAGGCGTTGACGCAAAAGGAAAGATCATTGATGTCATCCGTGAGAACTTCCCGCAGCACGTGGAAGGTCGCGATATCACCAATGAGGTCATTGCCGAGATCTATGAAGTTGGCCCCAAGGTTGGCGGAGAGCTTCGCAGAGATGCGCTCATCGCTGTCGGCATTGCACTGATTCTAATGAGCATCTACATTTGGTTCCGCTTTGAACTGATCTTTGGCCTGATGGCGATTGTTGCGCTTGCTCACGACGTTCTCATCGTGATGGGTGTATTCGCTCTCAGCGGCAAAGAGATGACCGTTCAGATCATCGCTGCGCTTCTGACCATCGTTGGTTATAGCATCAACGACACGATCGTGGTCTTCGACCGTATCCGTGAAGCACTGAAAGTGCGTCGCAAAGAGCCGCTGGACAAGGTTATCAACGACTCGATCAACAGCACTCTTTCCCGCACATCGATTACCTCGCTCACCACATTCTTGGCAACCATATCCCTCTATATCTTTGGTGGACAGGTGCTAAGAGACTTTGCTTTGGCAATGAGCTTGGGTGTAGTTGTTGGAACCTATTCCTCAGTTATGATCTCCAGTAACCTGGTGAGAGACTTCGGCAAGATGCTGAAGAGCGAAAAAGCGATCGTCCAACACCTCGCCAAAAAGAAATAATCAAACATAATATAGCAAAGAACCCGGGAGATTGTTCTCGGGTTCTTTTTTATTCCCGTTCATTATGCGAAGCCAATTAAGTAGAGCTATCAACAATGATGTTGCCGAACTCGCATTATTATTTTGCGCATTTAAGCACAAAAAAGCCTATTTCACCGAGATTTACTTGACATTAATTGCTTATCCATTTCTTAAGTTTAGTTATATATGAAGAGATATGTTTTGATTCTGATATTACTCGCCGTGATGGTGAACTTTCTCGACGCTGAACAAGGCGCATCAGCTCCCGTATCTATATTGCTTGATAGGGACTTAGAGTCTTTGAGTGATAGCCTTAAAGTGGAGATATCAGACATCGCTGTGCGTGATTCCCTCTTCTATTCCGCAGACAGCATGAGAGCATATTACAAACAAGAACAGATATGGTTATATGGCAACACCTCCGTCACTTACGGCACAGCACATATCCAAGCAGATTCACTTTTTTTAGACCTCAAAAAGGAAAAAGCTCGCTCTTTGGGATACACCCAGATGCGAGACGGCGCTCAATTACTCGTTGGCGAAGATGTGTTTTATGACATCAAAAACCAAACAGGACTATTGAGATTTGGGCACAGCTATATTGAGGACGGTTATTATGGCGGTGATGAGATCCGCAAGGTGGACGGGAAAGTCTATGACATCGATGACGGCAGCTTCACCACCTGTGACCTCGCTGAGCCGGACTATTGGTTTGCGGCAAAGCAGATGCGTATCTATCAGCACGACAAGGTGGTAGGCAAGCATGTGCTCGCATACGTGAACCATCTGCCCATCTTCTATGTCCCCTTCTTTGCGATGAGCATCAAACGCGGTCGCCATCCCGGCTTTCTCATCCCCGAGCCGGGTTATAACAACAGTGACGGCAAATATGTGAAAGACATCGCTTACTATTATCCTTACAAAGATTTAGCTGACTTCACCGTGGCATTTGACATCATGGAGAAAACCGGATGGCAAAGCCGTGTAAACGCCGACTATATCAAGAGATATTACTACACTGGCTCCTTCAGAGGAGGCTATCAAAAGAACATTAGACAAGGCAGCACCCAAAACGATTGGTTTCTGCGAGCAAACCATCATCACGACTTGCCTGAAAAGTCCTCCCTTGACCTCTCAATAGATTTCATCAGCAACAAAAGGATTTGGGAGGGCAGCAGCTTAGTGGATGAATCACTTGCTCAAAGGCTAAACTCCTCGCTGGCATATAGAAAGCCCATCGGTAACACCTATTTCAACGTAGGACTTCTCTTCAACAAAGACCTCATCAACGATAGAGCAACCGTGAACCTTCCCAGCGCAAATTGGAGCGTATCCACCCGTCCCGTCTATGAACTTCTCGGCCTGAACTCAATGGGGATATTGTCCAATCTTTCATATTACTATAATGTTAAGCTCGAACACAGCGGGGACATTCGCGATCCGGATGCAGATTTCATGGACTACATCTGGGCAAATCATGATGAGAACAGCGCTGAGTCAGTGGAACACCATTTTGGCATAAAACACCAAGCCGGGCTCTCAAATAGCTATGTTTACAAAGGATGGCTGAATCTCAGACAGAGCGTGGACATCGGCGAAGCCTGGTATGATCGTGACAAGAATGACAAGAACTTGGCCAGAGGAAGCGACCTATCCGCATCGCTGAACGCCAGCTTCAATCTCTTTGGACTCAAACAGTTTAAACAAGGCAAAATCAGAGCTGTGCGCCACACGATCACTCCCACCGCGGGACTCAGCTATCTGCCCGATCACACCCGCAACAAAGACTATTATAGCTTCGGCGCAGTTTCTTTGAGGCAAAACGAAAAACAATCGAACCTTAGCTTTGGCCTGAATCAGAGGTGGCAGATCAAGAGCGGCGAGAGCAAAACCACTCAAAAAGTGCAGGAAATCCTGAGCTGGAACAGCAGCATCGCCGCCAACCTCGTCAAAGAAGAAAAGAAGTTTGGAAATATCTCGCACAGCTTCGCTTTCAACCCCGGCAAATTCTCACTCGGCTCATTAGGCAATGAACTTTGGAAGCTCAGCGACATCAGCTTGGGATATAGCAATAGACTCAGTCTCACGCAAAAGACTTATGAAATCTCTTTTAAAGATACCGGCATCAGAAACCAATACTTCTCGCAGGGACTATCTCTCAGCGGAAACAGCAGATACGCCGATTATTTCCCCGCTCAAAAGAATGCAACTTTCGATAGTTTTGGGCGTGAAAAAGAGTCAAGCGAGCCCAAGTTTTCAGACGACGGTTGGTCTCTTGACCTCACTCACGACCTCAGCGCAGATAAAAGCCTCCTGAAAAGTACGAACCAGAATCTCAGGATGAGCGCCTCTTTTTATATCACCAAAAACTATTCAGTAAGCTATTCAAACTATTATAATCTCAAAGATGGCGAGCTTATCTCACAAAGTTTCAGGCTGATCCGCAACCTGCATTGCTGGAAGCTTGACCTCTCATTCACCAAGCGAAATGAATATTGGGACTATCGCTTGACCTTCTTTAACACCAAATTCCCTGATTCTTTGAAGTTGCAGACTCGTGACAGCAAAAGATATTGAAAGAGCCATCTTCTTGGATCGCGACGGCACGATCAGCCCCGATGAATACGGCTATAACGGCGATCCCGATCGCTATGATCTCTACAAAGAAAGCATTCCCGCGCTGAAGATATTCCAAGACTTAGGCTACTATCTTTTCATCGTGACAAACCAAAGCGGCATAGCCCGTAAATATATCACATTAGAAGAGCTTGAAAGCGTTCATGCCAAGATGCATCGCCTTTTGGAAGAAGGTGGAGTCCGCCTTGACGGGGTGTATTTTGCGCCCTATCACATCGAAGGAATCTTGCCGCCCTATAACGTTCGTCATGAGGATAGAAAGCCTGGAATAGGCATGTTTAAGCAAGCTATGCGCGACTTTTCTTTTGACCCCCGACAGTCCTTCATGATCGGCGATAGATACACAGATATCGGCTTTGCAAAACAGGCAGGACTGAGGAGCATACTCGTGCTAACCGGAGACGGTCGTCAGGAATTCGGCAGGCTAATCAAGGGCGAAAGAAAGCTGATGCCGGACTTTATCTGTGACAATATCTTGGCAGCCGCACAGATGATAAACCGATTTTATCCATGAAGCAAAGCAAGGGATATTCAAGGGCAAAGTTTCTCAATTTCAGCGCTGACAGCCAGCTCAAAACGATCAAAAAGCTTGTAAGCGAGCTGGAATATTATATCGCGGATGAAAATAGACGCCGTGAACTCATTGCCGAAATCCAGTTTCTAACGCCGCTATGCAAAGAAAAACTTCCCAAAAACCTCGAAGTACTCCTGCAAGAACTGCCTGAAGACCCCCATCGCCTCCTCAGAAGGCTGGCGAAATTTCAAAATGAAAACACTTATAAAGACGATCAAATCAACATCCGCATCGGGGATGGGCAGGTAGTAGCCGATCCTCATGCCACAGCGCGTGCCGCACAGATTTGCGTGATTGCAGACAACCTGCGCAGCGTTTTCAACGTGGGCTCGCTCTTCAGGGTCTGCGAATGCCTTGCCATATCCGAGCTTTGGCTCTGCGGAATCACGCCCACGCCGGATCATCCGAATATGGATAAGACTGCCTTAGGCACCATCTCCCGCGTGAATTGGCGCTATTTTGATGATACCCACGCCGCCCTTTTCGCCGCAAAAGAACAAGGCATGATTTGCTATGCTCTGGAGACCGTTGAGCCTTCACAGAGTATATATGAACACGAATTTAAGCTACCCTTGGCGTTAGTGGTAGGCAATGAAGCTCTCGGGATAGACCCGCAAATCGTGCAAAAATGCGACTCAATCGTCCACCTGCCGGTTTTAGGCTGGAAAAACTCCCTAAATGTCAGCGTTGCCTCTTCCATCGCCCTATATCAAATCATCTTTGGCAAGAGCTAATACTATATAAAGAATACATATATCAAGCATAGCAACCAAGACACAGCTCAGAAGCAACAACAGATTATTTAGAAATCACCCACACTCCTTCCTTACTGCATTCAGCCTATGTTTCGCTTATGATATGGTCATGCCCATGACCACATCATGACCATATCATGACCAGAACCCAGTAAGGAAGCAGTGAGGAAAAGCTGAAAATGCCATCATTTTGACAATAAAAAACCCGGGCAATTGCTCACCCGGGTCATTTATTTTATATGAGTGTATTACTTCATCAGAAGCATTTTCTTGGTCTGGCTTTGAGAGCCGATTTCAGCTTTGTAGAAATATACGCCGCTGGCGACAGAATTGCCGCGCTGGTCTTTTCCGTTCCAAACAAAGAGGTGGTCTCCTTGGTGGAGGTTGCCGGAATGTAGGCGTCTAACTAACTGACCTTTGCTGTTATAAATGCTCAGATCAAGCTCTGCGGGCTGAGCAAGATTAAGTGAGATAGTGGTGGTGGGGTTAAATGGGTTGGGATAGTTTTGAGCAAGCTTGAGACTGTTGATCGCGGGAGCATTGCTATCGTCATCCACAGAGACGGTTTCTTTGGTCACTCTTTGTGCATAGAGCCCCAAAATCTCTGTTTTACCACTGGAAAGTCCATCAGCCCAAATCACGTAAGCATTGTCATTTAGCAGGGTCGAAACAGGCATATACTGGCTCTTGATATTATCGCAAAGCACAGCACCTTCGTTGCTATAAACCAAGCTGCCGTCAGGATTTAGATAGTTGTAATAAATGTCACTATCTTCAGTGTAGAACTCTGTCCATGCAACAAAGCTTCCGCCGCCATCAAAGATGGTAAGGGTAGGTTGGTCTTGGGACATATTTCTTTGCACGACGTGGATTCCATCATCACCCCAATTGGAAACATTAGGGTAGGTGATGTATTTTTTGGCTTTGATATCGGGTTCTCCATCTGTGCCGGTTTCCGCCCATACAGCGATCACTCCGGTGTTTGTTTGGGCAAGCTGAATAGCGTCTTGCTCATATTCTGTATCGGTGAGGGGAACGCCGGTGACGTCATAGAGCTTTGTGCCGGTAGGGCTGAAGAATTGCGTGTAGTATGAGAATATTCCATCTCTCTGGTCTTTCCAAATAATAGAAATATTATCATTGGGAAGCAAACTCAAAGAAGGAGATAGCTGATTTGTATTGTTCACGTTTTCGGTGACGAAATGTCCATGGTTAGGCCAACCATCAGCGGCAGAGCCATCAGTGTGCTTAACCTTTTTTAACATAACTTTTTTGGTGAAGATAATGGGATCGGCCTGAGTCCATGCGAAAACATCGCCTTTAATAGTTTCTAACTGATTTTCGAAGTCATCATATTCACTTTCGGGAAGGGATATCTGAACTCCGCTGGGCCCCCACATTCTTTGACCATCTTGGATGCGCTGACCATATACTTGGTTGCGCGCGCCGACAAACATGATGTAAAACCATTCCCACCAGCCGACATAAAAACTGCCGTCAAGGTAGCTGATTTTTGGAAGATTCTGACCTGAGGATTCTGCTGTTTCAGCAATTACTTTGAGTCCGTTATCGCCCCAAGCACGGCTGCCGTCCAAATTGATAAGCTGTGTATAAACTTGGGCAGTACCGCTGCGATTGTCTAACCAAACAACGCCAAGTTCACCGTTTTCAGTGATTACAGCGTCCATATGTTCTTGATAGCCTTCATGATCCACGGTGATGGGTCTGCCGTTGGTTTCCAAGAGAGCATTACCATTGGGATCAAGAATCTGGTAATAGATGCGAGATCCGATGTTTGAAAATCTATTATCTTGCCATACCATGATGGTATCGTTTTCGCGAGGGAATATCTTGTATTCGCCTTTGGGAACGTCTCCGGAAAGACCCCAAAAGACCTGAACACCGTTTTCAGCAAGCTGGATATTTCCATTGAAATCGACTACTTGATAGTAGATGCCATCGCTACCGTTGCGGATGTCAAGCCAGTTGATATAGACATTGTTTCCGCTTACTTTTACGAGGCCGCCCGTTTGCGTGAAAGACGCCGTGCAGATAGGCATGCCATTTTCTTCCCAGAGTGCTTCGCCGCTTGCAGAGAGACGTTGAGCATAGATATCTTCATTGGGAGAGTTGCCGTTTCTATAGTCGTCCCACACGATGAAAACGCCGCCTGCACCATCGGAGGTGAGTCGGGCAGCACCTTGATCAAAATCTTCAGCACTTACGACAATGCCGCTCGGGTCCCAGAGTTTATTGCCATTTGAAGCAATCTTTTGGGCAAAGAGGTCGGTGTTGTCCGAGCTGAGTCTCTTGTCTTCCCAGACTACTACTGCGGCGTTGTCAGAAGTCGCCTGGATGCGAGCTTGGTTCTGATGCTCGGGAAAGGGTTGATCGCTATCTGAGAAAACAATATATGGCTCGCTCCAAAGTTTTTGACCGGCGATGTTAATCTTTTGTCCATGGATGTCGCTATCAGCGGTATCGCTCTCGCCTGCTTGGTTTGTCCATACGAGCACGAAGTCTCCATCGGTGAGTCTTGCCATGCGGACACTGCTTTGGTTTCCGGGTCCAACTGCGACTCCCAGGGGTTCATCCCAACTCATTACGCCGCTGGCGTTAAAATGCTTTGCATAGATATCGGCGTTGTTGTTGAAAGTGTGAACATAAGCCACCATCATGCCGCCCAATCCATCGGGGAACATGGTGTTTTGAACTTCGTCGCCGGGGCCGTTGGCAATCGGGATCCCGTTTACAGTCCAAAGAGGATCGCCGGAAGCTGAAATGCGTTGACCATAGATGTCATAACCGATATTGCGTCTATCTGCCCAGAGGATGAAAGCGCCGCCGTCGTTGTCGGCCTCCATATTCAGTCCTATTTGTTCGCTGGGAAGCACGCATACGGGCTTTCCGCCTTCCTGCCATAGCAAATCACCGTTGTTGTTGATCTTTTGAGCATAGACGTCTCCATCGGCATCTGTGGAGAAATCGATCCAAGCAATGATATAATCGCCATTAGTAGTCTTGGTGATGACAGGGTCTTCCTGCCTATCATGCTTACCGTCGATGAGGATGGGGTCTCCCCAAACCATGTTGCCGTTTGCATCTACTTTCTGAGCCCAGAGATCGCGGCCTCCGAGCGTGGTATCACTCCAAACATAAATGGCACAACCATCGTCTGTTTCGATACCGGTTCTAAACCATTCAATGTTTACACCTTGACGTATGGCGACGGGAGAATCCCACACCAAGTCTGCGCTTAAGAATGCCAAAGTGCTGAGTAGCAATACAATAAATAATGTCCGTTTCACAGGCATCTCCTTATTTTCATCATAATATTATCGTTTAATTATCTCTTTATCCAAAAGATAGGGCTTTCTGCATTAGGATGCAAGAAAAGTTCCAATATCTTGCTAAATTATGCAGGTTAATACAATCTTGGGTCATGACTAAAGTCTTTCTTTACCATCTATTAAGAACTGTTTTAGCTTGAATATATCGCTTGCAAAAAAGAATGGAGAGAGAGCGTTCTCGCCAAAATCAAGCTCTGGGGGGAGTTTAAAAAAGGAAATATCGGCATCTTTCCCGCTTTCGATGGAGCCGATGCGCGTGTCGAGATGAAGGATTTCAGCACTTCTGAGCGTGATCCTGAAAAGCATCTCTTGGGCGGAAACGAGGGTGTTGTCTTGTCTGTAATTCATCATTTTGGCATGATAGGGCATAAAGAGGCTTGTTCCTGCTGCGACGTCGCTGCCGAGGGCAAAGGGGATGCCCTTTTCTTTGATTCTTGAAAGGGGGAAGACTCCGCTTTTGAGGAAGAAGTTTGAATCCGGGCAGTGGGCGATTGCAGCGCCGCTGAGTTTGATGGTGTCAAGTTCGTCGTCGCTGAGGTGTATAGCATGGCCGAGAATGGTCTTGTTCGTGAGTATGCCCAGATTGCGATAGACTTCCGTGTAGCTGTCTTGTCCGAATGCTTTGATCACTTGGCGGATTTCCTCGGGGTTTTCGGAGAGATGAGTTTGGATGAAGCTGCCCTTTGCTTGGGCATATTTGCCGATCTCGTGCATGAGCTCCGACGAACAACTGAGGGCAAAGCGTGGAGAAAAGATATGTCCCAGCATGGGTTCTGTCCACTTTTCATCCAGTTCTATGCTGTTGGAAAGTGCGTAGTCCTTGCTGTGCATCAGATAGTCGGGTGAATTAGTGTCCATGAGGCTCATGCCTATCTTTGCCTTGATTTCCATCTGGGACGCGACTTCAAAAGCGGCATCGGCAGCTTCACGGAAAGGGGCGGTATAGATCACGGAAAAGCTGGTGGCTTTCCTGATTGTCTCTGCAAAGAAAAGGCTGCTGATATTGCGGGCATAGTCGGGGTTTTTCGAATGCTTTTCAGCGGGAAAGACGTGCTTTTGCAGCCAAGGGAGGAGCGCGGGCTCGTGTGCGCCTTTGACGTGAAATTGGGAGATGTGGGCATGGAGATCGATGAAGCCGGGGAGGGCGATACAGTCGCGATAGTCATTCCACTCTCCTTGGTGTTCTGCGTAGGGGACGATGGATTGGATCTTGCCGTCTTGGACGTTTATAATGTGGTCTTCGAGCGTGAGCAGCCTGCCCTCTTTGGTGGGGGTGATGATATTACAGCGATAGGAAATCAATCGTTTTTCCATATCTCAAAGCCTATAATCCTGCTCTTTCCTAAGCCAAAATGAAGCTCGGGTGCGTTTTGCGTGCTGGTTCCTTTAGCAGAGCTAAGCTCACGCATCAGGGTGTAGCTCTTGTCTTTATTCTGCAGATGGACGAGGACTCGAGTTCCAAAAGCGGGGCTGTTGGCGATGCTTTCGTCGGGTGAATCCACTGAGGTTATGAGTATTTCGTCTTCGTGATACACCGGCTTCAGATATAGTGCTTGGTTATCTGTATCAGTTGTGTTTGCAAGTATCTTGGTGCCGTTGCCGCTGCCGATTACGAGGTCGATGAGTCCGTCGCGGTTGAGGTCTCCCGCAGCGCAACTCCAGCCATTATAGACTCTGCTACCGCTGAGGTAAGTGACATCGGTGAAGGTGCCATCTCCATTGTTGTGATAGAGATAGCTTCTGTCGTTTTCATAGACGGAAGTGATGTAGATATCTAAAAAACCGTCGTTGTCGGCGTCGAAGAAAAGCGGCTCGGCATGAAGCTCGTCATAGGTGATGCCGCTTTCTTCGGTGACGTCTGTAAAAAGCCAATAAAAAACCGTGTCTTCTCCAATCTTGCGCTCTTGAAGTCCGTCGTTGCGAAGTAGCATGGTCTTGTCTGAAAAGTCTATAAAGCGCGGGTGAGCGAGATTGGCGATGATGAGATCAAGGTCGCCGTCGTTGTCAAAATCTCCCCAATCGGCGCCTATGCTGTGACCGTAGTAGCCGCCGCTGAAATTGCCGGCAATTCCATACAGAGCGCCGAGATCGACAAAGCCGCTATCGGATTCTTTGAAAAGGAAGTTTCGGTTTAGGCGATAGTTTGTCACCAAAATCTCTTGCTTGCCGTCGTTATCAAAATCAGCGGGAGCAACGCCGCGTCCGGCGAGTCCGGGCTCAGTCGCATAAGCTGCATTCCAAAAGCCGAGTTCCTCACTTTTGTTTGTGAAAGTGCCTTTATCGTTGTGCCAAAACATGTCTGGATAACCGCTGCGCTGTTGCCATTTCTCATAGTTTGCGATGTAGAGCGAGGGGAAGCCTTTGCCTTCGATGTCGATGAAAGCCACGCCTTCGCCGGGCATGCCGTCGTCGATGTCGCCCGCTTTAGCGTTTACATTCACGAAAGTGTGGTCGGGCATTTGTTTCATCAGCGCATCGCCGGGGGGCTCGGATGAGTGGGATATGCTCACGAAGTCCAAGAATCCGTCTTTATTGAAGTCGCCCCAAATCCCGCCGCTGCTGTTGAGCTTGGGGAGGTTGCTGTCGGGATGGGCGGAGAAGTTGAAAGAGCCGTCATTGTGATAGATATATTTGCCATTGAAGAGGATGTCTATCATGCCGTCGTTGTCATAATCTGCAAGAGCGGCGCGGGTGAAATTCTTGCCTTCCATGCTGCGTGTGTCTTCAAAGGTGATGCCTGTGTAGCCAAATACTTTGCGCAGATATTCAATGGGCTGTTTTTCGATCTTCAAGCCAGCCAAAATCTTACTGATGGCGTCGTGTGCATCGTCGTCATACTTCTTACGTGGCGCACCTTTGATCAGGGCTTCGCCATAGTGTTTGACGGCGCGTAGTTGATTTTTTCTGGGCTTAAAGAGGCTGTGGTATCTGCCTTTCCAAAAGGCGAGCTCGGCTTGTTCGCCGCCGTCGTTGTTGGCAAATTCAATTTCATTAAGCTGTTTGAGTGCTTTCTTTTGGGCGCAGGATACTCGCTTGAATATGCCTGAAACCTCGTCTTCTGAGCCATATAGTCCGGCTTTGTCGAGCAGTAGGTAGTACTCAGCTTTTGCCTCTTGTAGTTTGAGTTTGTTCTGCCATTCTTGCGCAGAATAGTAGTCGTAGAGCACCATTGCCTCATCGCTCGTTTTAGCATGGTTGATCAGTGTTATTGCCTTCTCTATCATTGCTTTACTATGCTTGCCATTCTCATAATCTTCCCTAAAAGATGGGCTGAGCAAGAATAGCGAAGCGATGAAGGCATGAGCGGCACTGTCATTGCTGTGATCACGAACGATCTGTAAAAAGTGTTCATAATCCATGAGGCGCAGGGCGTGGAAAGCCTCGAAATAGAATATCGCCTGCATCCAGCGCGAATGGGGGAAAGTCGCTTTGAAATTGTCTATCAATTCAAAGGCTTCATAACTGCTATTTGCCACGGAAAGCTCATCGAGGCTACTCTTTGCCATGGCTTCGATGATGTCGTTATATTCATCAACGGCGTCTATCAATTGGGTGATGTCGGAGTCTCTGTCAGCTTCGAGATAGAAGGCGAAAGTGAGGCTGTCGGTGGCACTGTGAAAGCTGTTTAAGAGTAGGTCTGTCATGTTTTGCAGAGTCTCTTCGGCTTCGTCTGCAACGTTTTTTAGGATCAGCCATTGCAAGGCGTCTTCGAGGCTGCCGAAGTCTTTGGCGATGCTATAGTGCAACTGATTTGCCAGCTCGAGATCGCCCACGCGCTGGGCATATTCCAAGAGAAGATGTCTCTCCTCTAATGAGTTTGATTCTTTTAGGGAAAGAAACTCATCCATATACTTTTCTATGAGCTGAAACTGTTCGCGCTGAAGGAGGAAGTTGAAGTCATCGGCGCTGATTGCGGTTGCGTTTGCAAGAAGTGCGATAGAGAGGAGGATGGTAAAAAGAATAAGCTTTTTCATGAGAGTCCTGGGCGGGCTAATATTTCTGCGATGTCGGCGGCACTAAATTCATAAGTGCTATTGCAATAGTGGCAGACGGGGGCGATGCCTTCGCTCATGCTTTCGAGTTCTTCGCGTCCCAAGAGGGCGAGCGCATTGGCAAAACGCTCTTTGCTGCAAGTGCAACGATAATTGAGCTCAGACTCGCTGTATATCTTCCAATCAAGCCCTTTGAGGATAAACTTTTCGAGTATTTCTTCCATCTTGAGACCCATGTCCATGAGGTCTGAGATATTGGGAGTGCTTGCCATGTTTGAATTGATCCTATCGGCGATCTCGGGGTCTGCAGATGGAAGCTGTTGGATGAGCACGCCGCCTGCAACGCGCACCTTGGCGTCTCGATCGATGAGCACACCGAGGTTGACAGCGGTCGGGGTCTGTTCGCTTTGATTGTAATATTCTGCCAGATCGCTGCCTATCTCGCCGGAGATGAGTTCCACGCTGCCTTGGTATGTGATCTGGGAATTGCGTTGCTTAATCACGGTGAAGAGTCCTTTCCCGAGGTGTTTGCCCACGAGGAAGTTGTCTTCAGGGTCTTCTGCCCAAAAGTCGGGTGCGTAGGCATATCCGCGCAGGTTTCCCGTCTGGGAAGCGATCACGAGTGCGCCTTTGAGTTCACCATCGGCGTCTATGCGTATGCTCACCTCGGAGCCGGGACTTTTCAGCTCTCCGCTCATCAGTGCGGCGGCTGTCATCAGCCTACCCATCATGATTGCGGGCAGGGGGTAAAGATCGTGTAAGTCTCGCGTCTTTTGCACCAACTCGGTGCTTTCCACGGCAAAGAGCCGGAACTGTTCATTGACGATGGCGCCGTGTATGAGTCTATCTTTCGTCATCTTTCATCCAGGCTGTAATAATCGTGGTCTGAGGGTAATAGTTTTGCAGGATGCTTTCATATTCTTCGCCGGCACGAGCTTTCCTGAGCACACCGATCTGACACATGCCGACGCCGTGTCCGGAGCCGCGTCCTTTGAGCGTGATTTGATTGCCCAAGGAATGTTTTGCCCTGCCATTTATGCCTTGAATGTAAAATAGTGAGGAAGGAAGACTTCCAAAAGCTTGTCTGATCTTGTATTCGCCGGAGAGATCAATGGTTCTGTCTCCAAAGAATTTCATTAAGAGGATTCTGCCTGATGAGCCGCGTCTGATGATCTGCACGGATGTGAGGTATTTGAGCCCTAAGTTCTTAGTGAGCTGCTCTTTGCTGATGCTTCTCTGCCAGTTCATGGCGGCTCTTTCCCAGCTACTCATGCCTTTGGTATCAAGCGAGGTGTTGATCCACTTGATGGCTTGTGGCTCTTGGCTTAGATCAATGTTGCGCGCGGCTTCTATGCAGGTGCTGCCGCTGAGGTGACTGAGAGGGGTTCCGTTCCAGATCGAGACGGATGAATCTGTCTTGCCGCCGCAGCTACTATGATAGGTGGCGTCTGCTACTTTGTCGTCGATATAGAGTATCTCACCGGCAGTCTCCATCACTGCATTTTGGATGGAGTCGTTTTGCAGATGTTCGCCTTTATATACCTGACAGTGGGTCTTGTTGCATAGATCATATCCATCCTTTAGATGGCGGTTATAGCCGAGCAGGCTGACTGCATGTGAGCGTGCCGCAACCGCTTGTGCTTTGAGTGCTTCCATGGGGCTGCTATTGCCAATCTCATTGGGAACAACGCCGGCAATATAGTTTTCGAGAGGAAGGAGATGATTGAGCACGAGCTTGCCATTTAGTGCTTTGACGATGAACTCGCCTTTGTAAGTGATGCCGTCAATCTGGATGCCGTCCTCGGCAAAGATGTGTATCGGGCTTTCAAAATATTCTTGCTCGCCGGAGCTTGAGTCTATCCTCAGCGAGGCATTTACGATGGGAATCTGTTGGATATTACTCTCGGGATAGCCCATCATCTGAGCGAGTTGTAACGCATCTTCATAGCTTGTGAAGCTCTGATTTAAATAGATGGCATATTCATTCTTGAGGGCGAGCTTGCCGTCTTCCCAAACGAATTTGGAACTGGGAATGCCTTGCATATAGCCACGGACGCTCTCATCGACGACGCGCTGAATGATCCCAAAACGTGATTCACTGGTATTTGCAGGGAGCGTGATTCTGACCGAGCCGCTATAGTCATTGCTGAAAAGCGGGTCTTGCTCTTGTATATTAAAGCTTTCACCGCTGATGACGATCTGCTTATCAACCGAGACATTGATCTCTAAATAGAGTTCGTTGTCCCTGATCTCGGCTGCGCTGAGCACGCCGAAGAGCAAGAGGAGGATGACAAGCGTTCTGTTCATGACTATTGCACAGAAGACCCGGGCGAGCCTCCATCGGGGATTAGAACGTGTAAACCGCTTTCATCGTGCGCTGCGAGGATCATGCCTTGCGAGAGCACTCCGCGAATCTTGCGCGGCTGGAGATTGACCACCATTGTCACCGTCTTACCGATGATATCTTCGGGTTTATAATGTTCAGCGATGCCGGCAACGAGTTCGCGCTCTTCAAAACCGAGGTCAACACGGAGTTTGAGCAGCTTATCCGTCTTGGGCACAGGCTCGGCGGAGAGCACCTTTACCAGCCGGAGATCCAGCTTCATAAAGTCTTCAAAAGCTATCTCATCCTTGACGGGATCATAGCTCTTAACCGGCTCGACAACGCCGCCTGAATGAAGCTTATCTATCTGCTTTTGAATCTCTTCATCCTCAATTTTTCTAAAGAGCGGGCTGAAGTCACCGAGCACATAATCCTTTGGAGCAAAGGCATCATCAAAGGACTTGAGCGCACTAAGCTGCATCATATCCCTGAGCTTCTGCATGTGTTTTGGCAAGATGGGACTCAGCACCACGCTGATCTTATCCAAGAGCGATGCGCATGTCCACAGAGTAGCCTGCACCTGAGCTTTATCCTCTTTAATCATCGCCCAAGGCTTACGTTCATCGAAGAAACGATTGCCAAGGCGAGCGATATCCATGATGGCTTTAGTGTTTTTCTTAACTTGATAGTCGTAATATGACTTCCTGATATCCTTTAGAGCCTCATCGGCTTCTTTGAGGGCAACCACACAGCTCTCATCGAGCTCACACTGAAGTATCTGTGAATCAAAGTGTTTCTTAGCAAAGGCGAAGACGCGATTGGCGAAGTTGCCCAGGACGTTATTGAGCTCGGCATTGACCTTTTGCTGGAAGTCTTTGAAGCCGAAGTCGGCATCTTGTCGCTCCGGCGCATTTGCCGCGAGATAGTATCTGAGATATTCACCATCGAAATCTTGCACGAACTCATCCACCCAGATCGCCCAATTGCGGCTGGTGGAGATCTTCTCGCCTTCGAGGTTCATGAATTCATTTGCGGGAATGTCGTGCGGGAGACAATAGCTCTTATCCTGACCCATGAGCATTGCCGGCCAGATCAGTGCATGAAAGATGATGTTATCTTTGCCAATGAAGTGCACCATTTTGGTCTCTTTATCCAGCCAATAGTCTTTCCATTTGTCCGCATCGCCTTGCATCTGAGCCCATTCAATGGTCGAAGAAATATAGCCGATGGGCGCATCAAACCAGACGTATAGCACCTTCCCTTCGGTATCCGGCAGAGGAACGGGCACACCCCAAGAGAGGTCACGTGTGATGGAACGCTCGATGAGCCCCTGACTAAGCAGATGCAACATGGAGTTCCTCACGTTTTCTTTCCAATAATCTTTTCCGGCGATCCAATCGTGCAGTCTATCAGTGAATTGCGAGAGGTCTAAGAACCAATGTTTTGTCTCGCGGATAACGGGCTCATTGCCGCAAATCTTGCACTGCGGCGACTTGAGGGTAGAGGTTTCATAGGTCTGCCCACAAGTGTCGCATTGATCCCCGCGTGCATGCTCAGCACCGCATTTGGGGCACACCCCTTCCACATATCTATCCGGCAAAAATCGTTTATCATATTCGCAATAGAACTGCAGAGTCGTCTTTGAAGTGATATTCCCCTTATCATAGAGGGAGGTAAAGAACTCCTGCGAGAGCTTATGATGCTGCTGCCTTGCCGTTCCCGAGAAGTTATCGAACTCGATTCCTATCCCGTCAAAGGCGTCTTTGATCGACTTATGATAGCGCTCCACGATCTCTTGCGGCGAGACTCCTTCCTTGCCTGCGGAGATGGAGATCGGCGTGCCATGCTCGTCCGTTCCACAGATATAGATGACGTCTTGAGCTTCCAGCCTGAGAAACCTAACGAAGATATCGGCAGGCAGATATGCGCCTGCAACGTGACCTACATGCAGCTTGCCATTGGCATAGGGGAGTGCGCTTGTGACAATATATCTCATTGTTTATCCTTCAAATATTCATCATGCAATTTAGCGATTAAAGAAACGGTCTGATCAGCCGGCAAGATGAATTCCACAGCCGTCTGACTTTGCGAAAGCGAGCAATGCGGGAAAGATTTACAGATAGAGAGCAATTCAGCCATGAGCTTGAGGTCGCTTGCCAGAGCGTCACCGATGAGCGAGACCGAGCCCAGTCCTTCGCATTTATCGAGAATCTTAACCTTGTTCCGCTCAAGCGCATATTCAAAATCTGACTCATATTTCGGCTCGATATAAACCTCAATGCTATCTTCAATATATGAAATCTTATGTAGCTCATCCACCCAAGCGGCAATCATGGCAATGCTTTCCTGCGACGCAGCTATCCGATAGCGCAGAAGCTGTGCTTTTTGGGCAATAGCAATAATCTCTCTTTTTTCCATAATCTTATCCTTTATATCATACTCGTCTTTGATGGTTGTTCCTTCACGAAATGTGAAAGACGACCTCACCTCAACCCGAACACCGTGCCTCATTGCATATTCCACCGCCCTGGGATGCAAGACCTTAGAACCGCTGAGCGCAAGAGCCAACATATCCTTATGTCCGATTTCGGGAATCAGCCTTGCATCGGGCACCACCCTCGGATCCGCCGTGAAGACCCCATCCACATCGGTGTAGATCTCACAGCTATCTGCATTCAGATAACACGCCATCGCAACCGCCGAGGTATCCGAGCCTCCACGCCCCAAAGTCGTGATCTCCTTAGCCGTGCTAACCCCCTGAAAGCCTGCCACAATCACGATCTTATCCTTATCAAGCTCCTCATGGATGCGAAAGGCATTCACCTTTTCAATGCGTGCATTCCCATGATTGCCGTCCGTGATGATCCCGCTTTGCGAGCCTGTGAACGAGATGGAAGGTACTCCTTCTTCAAGCAAAGCAAGCGAGAGCAGCGACATCGAGATGCGCTCACCCGCGGTGAGCAGCATATCCATCTCCCGTCGCGAGGGAAAGCGTGTGATCTGATGAGCCAGCGCAAAGAGGCTATCCGTAGTCTTTGCCATCGCCGAGACCACGAGCACAATCTTCTCACCACGGCGATAGTCATCCGCCAATCTTGCTGCGATCCTTCGGATGAGCTCCACGCTGCCTACCGAACTGCCTCCAAATTTCTTTACAATGAGCGCCATTTTAACACCTGATAGCAGCCCCTATCAAGCCAACAAAAAGAGGGTGCGGGTTATTTGGACGAGACTTAAACTCTGCATGAAACTGCACGCCCACGAAAAAGTCATTCTTCGGATATTCAATGATTTCCACCAAGCTCTCGTCCTCGGAAAGTCCGCTTATCACCACTGATTTCTCCTCAAAGATTTCACGATATTTGTTATTGAATTCATAGCGATGCCTATGCCTTTCGCTGATGAGCGTTTTGCCATAGAGCTCGTGCACCAGACTACCTTCCTTGAGCTTGCAAGAATAGGCACCACGCCTCATATTCCCGCCAATCATGTTGATATATTTCTGATCTTCAACCATGTGAATAACCGGATTCTGCGCATCATAGGCAAATTCCGTGCTATTTGCATCTTCGAGATTGCAGACATTTCGGGCAAAGTCAATCGCCATCACCTGCATGCCCAAGCAGATTCCGAGGCAGGGGATATTCCGCTCACGCGCATATTTTGCCACGGCGATCTTTCCCTCGATTCCCCTCATGCCAAAGCCGCCCGGGATGAGGATGCCGTCGATATCCTTGAGGTCATTTTCGAGCTCACCCTCGGTTGCGGTGCTTTCTGAATTCACCCACTTGATTGTCAGATGCGTTTTATTGCGCGCCGCCGCATGCATAAGCGCCTCAGCCACGCTCTTATAGGCATCGTGATGCTTCACATATTTGCCGCAAACGGCGATGAAAACCATCCCGCTACTGTTGTTGAAATTGTCTAAAAACTCTTTCCACTCCACCAGATCAGTCTTGCAAACGGACATCTTGAAGTGATCACAGATGATCTGCGGGAGTTTTGCGCTTTGATAGTTCAGCGGGATGTCATAGACGTTTTCCACATCGAATGCACTGATCACGGCATGTTTGGGCACGTTTGTAAAGAGCGCAATCTTCGAATATATCTCGTCATCAAAAGCCTTTTCACTGCGACAGAGCAGGATATCCGGCTGGATACCGATCTCGCGCAATTTATATACGCTATGCTGAGAGGGCTTTGTTTTCAGCTCACCGGCGGCTTTGATATATGGCACATAGGTGAGCAGCACATTCAGGGTGTTTTCATAACCGAGATCGAGGCGCAATTGACGCACAGCCTCAAGGAAGGGCAGGCTTTCGATGTCGCCAACCGTGCCTCCGATCTCGACTATTACTATATCTTTATCTTCGGCCAGAGCTGTGATCCGGCTTTTGATTTCGTTTGTGACGTGGGGGATAACCTGAACGGTCTTGCCTTGATATATCCCCTGACGCTCGTTGGACAGCACGCTTTCATAGATCTGACCGGCACTACAACTGCTTTTGCGGGTGAGAGCTTCATCCACAAAGCGTTCATAGTGTCCCAGATCAAGGTCTGTCTCGGCGCCGTCATCAGTGACAAAAACCTCTCCATGTTGGAAGGGGCTCATATTTCCCGGGTCCACATTCAGATATGGATCCAGCTTTTGCAATACCACCCGATAGCCCATTGATTTCAACAAGAGTCCGATCGAGGCTGTAGCAATTCCTTTCCCCAATGAGGAAAGCACCCCGCCCATTACGAAGATATATTTTGTCACCATTTCTCCTTTTTATCTTACATCAGTGATTTGAGTGAACGCAGTGATTCTTCGATTGCGCCAACCGTGTAGGCAAGGTCTTCGTCGGTGTGACGATAGCAGATATAGCCATGGTGGTAGGGCTGTAAGAACACTTTGCGGCGAATCAGCTGAGTATAGAATTCAGTTCTGAGTTTCTTATAAAGACCCTTGTCGTCTCTCGGGAAGGTGACGAAGGGCATCCAAGGACCACCGCTGAATTCGGCAGGGATTCCTGTGTCGGCAATCGCCTTTTCCACGCCGGCGGCGAAGGTATTACCTTTCTGAGCAACCACGTCTAACATCTTGTCTCTCTGAAGAATCTCAATCGTCTTCAGTGCGGCAACGATGCTATCGCTATTGGGGAAGAAGGTGGAGGAGAGGAACACGTTGTCGGCAAGAACCATCATCGGGTCTTTCTTTCCAACCAAAGCTGCCATTGCATAGCCATTAGCCATTGCTTTGCCAACCGTGGTGAGGTCTGGAGTCACGCCAAAATATTCCTGTGCACCGCCCAAGGATACTCTAAATCCGCTACGAATCTCGTCAAAGATCAAGAGTGCGCCATAGTGGTCAGCCATTTCACGAACAGCTTCGAGATAGCCGGGCTTGGGCATTTCCACGGGAGCAGCCAGCGGGTGTCCCACGGGGGTGATGATGATCGCCGCCATGTCATCCTTATTGGCTTTCATGATCTGCTCGAGGCTATCGAGATCGTTGTAATGGAATTCATGCACGTCTTCATAGAATTTCTCAGGGATTCCGCCTTTCACTTCCACGCACCAGTCGTGCCAGCCGTGATAACCGTGACGAGCGATCTGGGTCTTTCCCGTGAAAGCACGAGCCACTCTGATTGCGATCGTGGTGGCGTCGCTTCCGGTCTTGACCAAGGCAGCCATCTCGGCTGAGGGGATCACTTCGATGAGTTTTTTGATCAGATCGGTCTGGATGGGCTGGGTGAGCGAGAAACAGAAGCCTTTGTTATTGACCTGCTCTTGAACCGCGCGATCGATCTCTTCTTCGCGATAGCCGATGATGATCGGGCCATAGGCGCAAAGATAGTCGATATATTCATTTCCATCAACGTCTGTGATGCGTCCGCCTTTTCCGTCTTTGAAAAAGATGGGGTATTCACCCTGAACAAAGTTATACGGTCTGCGAATTCCTGCAACCGCGCCTGGAACAAGCGTTAACGCTTCTTCATACATTGCCATGCTTTTAGTTAAGTTTAATTTTTCTGCCATTTTATTTTATCTCCCATATACTTGCTATTCCCATTCCGCCTCCGATGCAGAGAGAGGCGAGACCTTTTTTGTTTCCTCTGCGTTTCATTTCATGTAAGAGTGTGACGATGATGCGAGCACCGCTGGCGCCGATAGGATGACCGAGAGCGATTGCACCGCCATTCACGTTCACTATATCCGGGTTCAACTTGCCGATTCCTTCTTCTTCCAGTCCTTTGAGAACGGAAAGAGATTGGGAGGCAAAAGCTTCGTTGAGTTCAGCCAATTCGATGTCGTCAAGCTTGAGACCGCTCTTTTTGAAGACCTTCTTGATCGCGGGAACGGGACCATAGCCCATGATGGCAGGGTCCACTCCGGCGGATGCGCTTTCCACGAAGTAGGCGAGAGGGCTGAGACCCAGCTCTTTTGCCTTGTCTTCGCTCATGAGAAGGAGCAAAGCGGCGCCGTCATTAATTCCGCTGCTGCTGGCTGCTGTGACAGTTCCGTCTTTCTTGAATGCAGGGCGAAGCTTCGCAAGAGATTCCTTGGTCACTCCTGCACGCGGCATCTCGTCTCTGTCGATGACGATTGGATCGCCTTTGCGCTGGGGGATTGAGATCGGAACGATTTCATCGTTGAATCTGCCGCTATTTTGAGCAGCTTCCGTCTTGTTCTGTGAAAGAGCGGAAAACTCGTCTTGCTCGTCTCTCGTGAGATTGAATTTTTCGGCGAGATTTTCAGCGGTGACACCCATGTGATAGTCGTTAAAGATATCGCTGAGTCCATCGCGGATCATCAAGTCTGTCATGGTCTTATCGCCCATGCGAGCACCCCAACGGGCGTCTTTTAGGACATAAGGAATCTGACTCATGTTCTCGGTTCCGCCTGCCAAAACGATGTCAGCCTCGCCGCTCTGAATCATCAAAGCTGCAAGAGCGATCGCTTTCATGCCGCTTCCGCATACTTTGTTCACAGTGTAAGCAGGAACATAGTCCGGAATGCCGCCATAAATGCTGATCTGACGCGCTACGTTTTGACCCAATCCTGCGCCACATACGTTCCCGATGATAACTTCATCGATGCTCTCAGGATTGACCTTGGTCTCTGCTAAGATAGCTTTCAGGGTGTTAACCCCAAGATCGATAGCGGAGACGTCTTTAAAAACTCCGCCAAAGTTTCCGATAGGGCTGCGCTTTGCGCATACAACTACGGCTTTTTTCATCTTACCTCCAGATGTATTAGATTTTTCTCTTTGTAAGCCATTATAAGAAAAGGTCATTTTTAGTCAATGCCAAAATGCGGAATCTTGCCAATGGCTTTGAAATCAGGACTGTTAGTGCTTTTCGCCCCGTTCCGCTTCGCTTTTGCTTGATACCGTAACGCTGACTTCCAGTCGGCCCTTGTGTGGACTTCAGTACACTTCTTTCAACATGCGCAAAGCGCATTCCGCAATATTACCGGTCGGGCAACGTCTTTAATCGCGGTCGGGGCGGGAACGTCCTCGTTGCCGCATGCGCTCCGGCGCATCCCATTTTGGTCGGGCAACGCCCTTCATCCGCTCGGGTAACGACCCCGTTGCCCATGAATCTTTTCGGTAGATTGCAAGCGTCCCCGCTTGCAGCTAAACAACTCGTGCGCAGCACACCTGACTAACTGACCGCAGCGATTCTAAAGTAGATTACAATTACAAGGCAGATAAACAAAAAATCCTGAATTGAATATTGCTTTTTTATTATAATTCGACACACCAAAGATTTTCCTTGCCAAAAAACCCGAACTTAATTCCATGGCTCTTACCGGTCGGGATGTAGCGCAGTCCGGGTAGCGCACTTGAATGGGGTTCAAGTGGTCGCAGGTTCGAATCCTGTCATCCCGACCATTATTGTATCAGGGGAAATCAGCAACACTATCTTCAAACGACAATCTTCATTAGGCTAAAATATCAAGTAAAATCCTTCCGAATTCTTAGGATTTATCACCGCATTTTGCACACCCCAAACTCGATGATTTCTTACTCAAAATACAGCCTCAAAATAGCAAAAAAAGCAGGAAAATATAAAAATCACAGTGACCGCATTTTGAGACAGTGCCTAACCTCTTGTCTTGCCATCTCTTCCTTACTGATATCAGCTCATCGTTTGCTTATGATATGGTCATGCCCATGACCACATCATGACCATATCATGACCAGAACCCAGTAAGGAAGCTATGGAAAAAGGGCTGGAAATCGCAGATAAAAAATGTGGAAAATAGGTCATATAGAATGGTGCTTTTCAGGCTTACATTTGTAGTTAGAAAGCCGACTGAAGTCAGCGAAACGACCGGATGAATCCAGCGCTACGGCAAAATACTTTTTGCTAAGAGCTACAGCCTCTCTATCTTGTCCCAATACTCAAAACAAAGCAGGATAATTAAATGAAAAAATATATATTAATAATTAGCATAATACTGATTGGTATTGCTCCCATGCCGGGATTAAGAAGATTTTTTACTAAGATGCCAACGGAGTCCCAGAAGGCAGATTTTGCAATAGACATGCATTCACTGGGCTTAAAATATTATAATGGTGCAATTGGTGTGGAAAAAGATCGTCAGAAAGCAATCGAATTATTTACCATTTCTGCAAAAAATGGTCATGCTGAAGCTCAGCAGATTTTGGGGTCTTTATATATGGAAGGTTCGTATGTGGCACAAGATTATCAGAAAGCAATTAAGTGGTATCGCTTGGCTGCGGATCAGGATCATGCACATGCTCAATATCATCTTGGACTCATATATTTACAAGGTGTAGCTCTTCCCCAGAATTATGAGGAAGCGGCTGACTATTTTCGTGCTGCAGCAATCCAAAGACATGCCGATGCCCAATATTATATGGGCTTATTGAGTTATATGGGCATGGGTGTAGAGCAAAATAGAACCGAGGCTTTTCATTGGTTTCAAGATGCTGTCCAGTTCGGACAAGCAAATGCGATGTATTATTATGCATATATGTTGTATGAAGGTGTTGATGTTAAGCAAGACTTTGCGGCTGCATATTATTGGGCAAGTTTAGCGAGTTTTTTTGAAATAGAAAATGCGGAAGAGTTAAAAAATGCTATCAAGGCGAATGTATCGGAAAAAATCGTAAAAATGATTGATTCAGAGGTTAATAAAGTATTGAGGGAAAATAGATTGAGTAAGTGATATGCTCGACAAAATATCCCGACAGAGCCAAGCCATTCCCACGATCAAAATAAAATGACAAGATATGATTTGATTACCATAAGCTTTCTATCTTGCTCAAACACTAAAAACAAAGAAGGAAAATAAAATGAAAAAATATATATTACTAATTAGCATAGTTCTCTTGAGCGGCACAATGCTCTTTGGATATGACGCAGCACAAGAGGAGATGAGCGTAGAGGAAGCATTTTCTCGTGGATTAAGCTTTTTTGAAGACAAGACAGTTAAAAGGGATTATCGTATAGCTGCAGGTTATTTTGAGATTGGTGCTGATATTTGGGATGAAGATTCAATGCTTTATCTTGCTCTTTCGCTTCTGAATATAAATGAAGACAAATTTTTGGAAGAAGCATTTTACTGGATGTCCCTTGCCTATTATTTTGGGGCTGAACATGCTGAATTTTATTGGGATATAATCAAGTTTTTAATGACCCGACCAAGAGTTGGTTCTGTGCTTAAACAAGTAGATGATGATCTGCTTAAAGAAGGATATAAGAAAGGAGCTTGGGAGTTCTGATCTATAATTCTTAGGATAGGGCTAATAGGATGTTACGCGCCCTCCTGCTGAAAATTGTGATAATATCTGGGCTTTGCTAATGGCTTGATCAAGCGGCTGAAGCCCATACAAGAGCATCTAAAGCCAGCGCTATTGCAAGATATTCTTTGCTAACTGTCAAATGCTCTCTATCTTGTCCAAACATAAAAAAAACAAGAAGGAAAAATAAAATGAAAAAATATATATTAATTATCAGCATAGTTCTCTTGAGCCTCACGATGCTCTTTGGGAATAACACAGCAAAAGAGAAGATAAGCTTAGAAGAAGCTTTTTCTCGTGGATTAAATTATTTTGAAGGCAATATAGTAGAGCAGGATTTTGAAAAAGCTGCCGATTGGTTTGCTCTTGGTGCAGATATTTGGGATGGAGAATCAATGCTTTATCTCGCCCTTTCGCTTCTTAATATAGATGAAGAGCTTCATTTGGAAGATGCTTTCTATTGGATGTCCCTTGCGCATTATTTTGGAACCGAAGATGCAGAATCCTTATGGTATGAGATCAAAGAATTGCTGCCGTGGAAGACTGTGGATGCATTGCTCTTAGAAGTAGATCAGGATCTCTTAATAGGCGGATATATGATAGGCGATTGGGACTATTGATTGCTGTCTATAGGGTAGCAATTGTAGGATTTTATACGTTCCCGTATCAAGCTGTTTGATGCGGGAACGTTTTCGCTTTATTAGACAATAAGATGTTGGCTGCCCGGAAGGGAAGGTATGCGCTTTGCTTTTTGGGTTGAGAGGCCGCGACATTGAAAGCGAAAATAGCAGAGGAGCTTACGCCGGAAAGCATCGAACGAATCAATTTGAATGTGCTTAATACATTGCAAGAAAATGGATTTGAATAATAGATTGATGATCATGAAAACGGCGCGATAGGGGATGCCTCGACGTAAATATTATCTGATGCGCTGATGCTCTCACTATAGTGTCGAGCATCAGCGCATTCAGTTGTATAGCAAATAGTTAGGTGATTTAAGTGTCAGTCGGCCAAGACGATGATCATCACCATCGATAGACATAGTTTTGCTTTTTGAAAGCTTAAATCCTCAGTTTATTGACACCTCTTTTTGATCAAATACTTAGTGGTGAAGATGAACAGGATACACATTCCCAAAACTATGATTATGTCCATCCCGAGCCAGTCTTTATCAAATCCTAATTCACCTATAATAAATGGATTATCTTCGATAAGTATGAGCAATTCAAATGCCCATCGGCTGATCATGGGTACCGCCAAGATTTTCACAAGGTCCGAGAAAAACTGATAAGGCACAATCATTCCACCCAAGACGACTTGTGGAATCAGCATTAAGGGCACGATGGTCATGGCAGATTCGCCGGTTTTCACAAAGGATGACAATACCAAGCCCATATTTGTGGCTGTGAACGAAGTGATGAACAAGACAAAAAGTAAGGCGGGGTAATCCATGTTGAAGTCTTTGAATACGACATTTACCAAGGCGAGGAGAACGCTTTGGGCAAAGCAGAGGGCACCGAGCACAGTGATCTTTGACAAAAGATAAGCTGATTGATTTAAGCCCGCTTTTTCTTCCCGTTTAAATATGCTTTGCTCGCTCACAATCTCGCGGGCAGAATTTGAAAAGCCCAGCCAGATTGAGGCGACAATAAGCACAAAATAGATTGGATGGGGCAATCGATAGCTGTCGAAAACAAGCAAGATAAAGGCGAGGATGATGGGCGCTTGCAAGAGCAAAACAGATAGGTTTAAGGTGTCACGCAATTTGATCTGCACGTTGCGTTTACACAAGGTCATAAACTGTCCGAAGCTCTCGTCAAAGCTCTGTTTTCCTGCTTTATTCAGGGGCGCACTCTTTCCGGTGAAGTGCCCTTTTTGATGTTCGGCACAATAGCTGCTTTTCAAATAGTCTTGCTTCAATTGTGCTCTTTCTCTCTTTTCCAAAACGCCGAAGATATCTTCAGGTTTTTTTACCCCAAAATAGCGACATGCTTCAGAGGCAGGGCCGTGATAGGCGAGCACGCCTCTGGGTCCCATGACGATGAGATGACTAAATAACGAGAAGTTCAATTCATCGATCTTGTGGGTGGTCAAAAGAACGATATGTCCTCTATCCGCCATATCTTTAAGTAGGTTCATCACTTCCAGATCGCTACGCGGATCAAGGCCGCTGGTGGGCTCATCCAAAAAATAGATCAAAGGCTCGGTGATAAGCTCTTGCGCCATGTTCACCCTTTTCCTTTGTCCGCCGCTTATTCCCTTTTTTTCCGGCGATCCGATGAGCACTTCTGAAGCTTGTCCTAAGTTTAGGTCTGAAATGATCTTCTTGATCTGTGTGTCTCTTTCGCTGTCACTGATCTTGTTGCCCAGGCGTAAGTGGCTGGTATAACTCAATGACTCCGTGACGGTTAACTCTCTATGAATGATGTCATCCTGAGGGACATATCCCAATTGACCTTGGAAGGCCTTAGGGTTGTCATACAGCGAGAGTTCATTGATATAGACTTGCCCCTTGCTGGGTCTCAAATAGCCGTTTAGCATCAACATCAAAGTTGTTTTGCCACAACCTGAGGGGCCTATTAGTCCGGTGAACTCACCCGGTTTCAGGCAGAGAGTAATATCATCCACGATCACCTTTTCGCCCACTTGGAAGGTGATGGCTTCGGATTGCAGCAAGAGGTCTGAGCTCCAGTCTTTCTTGGGAGCGGAAAAGAGTTTGCCGATATCCAGCGGCACACCGCCAATCGTGATCTTGTCTGTGTCATCAACGCGGCAAGTGCTAATCTTTCTGCCATTTACATAGCTTCCATTGGCACTGCCGAGGTCTTCTAAGAGCCAATAGCCATCTTTCCTGATGAGAGTGGCGTGCTTGCGCGAGACTCTGATATTGCTGATAACGATGTCGTTATCGTTACTGCGACCGATATTGATCCTTTCTCTCGATTTCAGGTCTCCGCCGACGCTTTGTTTTTCGGCAGAACTGGGCCTGGGTGCGCCGCCTCCGCTGCCTCTGCTTCCTCCTCCGCCTCCACCAGCACCTAAAACTGTGCGAAGATCGAGATTGAAATCTTTTCCCAAGGAGACACGATCAGAAAGCGAGACTTGCCGTTCTCTGACTCTTTCTCCGTTAACATACAGACCGTTAGTGGAATTGAGGTCTTCCACAAATACCCGGTTTGCTGAGTCCATCCGCACCTTTAAATGGTGGCCAGAAATTCGTGAATCCGATATCACGATGTCGTTGTCTGGGGCGCGACCGATTCTTACTGTTTTCACATAAGCAGAGCTTTGTGAAACCCTGCTTCCGCAATATACGCAGAATTCAGAATCGACTTCAATGGTTCTGGAACAGTTGGGACATTTCATATTCTTTTTCCATTCTAATATAGCGTTGTTTTCCCAAAATCTTGATTGGTATCTTGCCACGGATAATCAGCGTTTGGTCCTTTGATTTTCTGAACAAAGTCAAAAGAGCTGTAGCGCTGATACTCACGCTTACGATCACTTCAGGTTTGCTAAATACTCTTACTTTGACAGGGGTTTTGTTGCTGAGACGAAACAGCTCTTTGCCGGCAAGATTCTCAACCGAAAGAGTGAAATCTGATATCTCAAAGGGGATCAAAGTACGGTATCTGCTTGATACGGTAAGCTGTGGGTTTTTCCAAGACAGATAATTGATAGCAACGTTGAACTTAAGCTTCTTTTGAAAGCTGATATTAATCCCCAATGCGATGGCAAATATCAAAAGACAGGCTATCGCAGCTATCGCTGATATTTGCCACGCATTGAGCTTAATTTGGCTCAGCCTACATTTTCTCAATTCTCGCTCTCCTCTCTTGCGGGCTGGGGTGGGTGGAGATAAAGTCATCAATGATGGGAATGACAAACCCCGGGTCACCGCCTTGAAGCGATTCTAAGAGATTGAAAAATGAGGTGCCTCCATTTTTAGAGTAGCCGGCTTTTCGCATCAACTTAATAGCATATTCATCAGCTTCTCTTTCCTCATTTTTTGAATACGGACGTTTTATCGCGCCATAGCCGATCATGACAACGTTGCCTAAGTTAGGATCGATATTCGAGGCGAAAACTGCATGTTGTACCTTTTTAACACAGTGCTTGAGTTCGTTGTGAGCCAGTTCGTGAGCGATCACAAAGACCAGCTCTTCCTGAGTTCGCAAGCCTTCAAGCAGAGCGCTATAGATAAAGACCTTGCCACCGGCGACTGTGTATGCATTGAAGATATCACTATCAATGATGGTGAGATCATAGTCAATTCCTTTGCGCGCACAGTGGGGCAGAAGATCAGCTAATGCCTTGTGTGGGTTTTTGTTCTTCGGATAGCTTTTTATCACCTTGTTTTCTGAAAGAATTTGTTGCTTGATTCCTTCGCCGATACTATTCTCTTGTTCATCTGTCAAAGCGGAGATTTCCAATATCTCTTCATCCACGATCTTCAATACTTCTAAGCCAAAATTGAAAAGCTCTTCAAAAAGTTGAGCTCCCAAGCTCAGGGGCAAAGCAAGAATGATCAGCGCAAGAAATTGAACAATTCGCTTGGGTTGCCTGTGTTTAATATGCATTTCCATTCTCCTGATTCATCTTTTTGGAATACAAACCGACCAGGTATGCCGGTGCCGGTCATTAATAGGATAGGCTTATTCAAATCGAAGCTAAATTCAACGAGATATTCGCTTTGTTCTTCATTTGTATAGCCTTCTTCGCTTATATTAATCTTTTGTACTTTATAGTCGCTTCCGAGAAGTTGGACGACATTTTGTTTTAAGAGATTGAACTCTTGCTTTTTGAGCTTGCGCAGTTTCATGTCGCAGCCGGTGATGAAAAGTAATACGATTTGCAAAATCAACGAGATGATGGTTATTTTCTTATTCATTTCTTGCCCTTTGCTTTGTTTTTGAAGCTTGTTTGGGTGGAATCTTGGCTTCCTGGGCTTGAGGTGTTTCCTCCTGTGCTGTCGCTCTCGGATGATGAACGATCCTTGTTTTTTTGTTTTTCCAATCCATCTCCTTTTTTTTGTTTTACTTCTTCAAAAAAATCGGGAGCTTCTTTCTTGTCCTTGTCGTCGCCTTTATCCTCTTCCTTAGCCTTGCCTTTACTATTTATTTGCCCTTCATTGCTTTCGGTCTTGGGCTTGCCTTCTTCTTGCTTCTTTTCCTCTTTGTTGCAGCAACGATGAAGCGTGGTGGTGGCGAGTAATCCGGATAGAATGATGATAAATAGAGCGATGATAGCATTGCGTTTATTTAGGAGTTTGTTCTTGGTGGGAGGTGCTGTCGTCGGGATGACTGGCTCCAAAATCTCCCCAATGATCTTGACCACTTGCACCGTGATATTGTCTTTACCGCCACGCTGATTTGCCAGAGCAACAAATAACTCACAGGCGTTTTGCGGTTCTTTGTCCATGTGTTCGGATATTTCTTCATGGTCAAAATATTCATACATTCCGTCGGAGCAAAGCATAAATACATCGCCGGTTTTAAGGTGATATGGTCCCTTGATATCCACTGTGTGGTTATCGGTTCCCAAAGCTCTGGTGATGATATTGCGTTTTGGATGATCATGCGCTTGCTCGGACTCAATGATGCCGCTGTCAATCATTTCTTGCACCAAAGAATGATCCTTGGTAAGCTGATTTGTCCTGCCATCGCGCTTCAGATATATCCTGCTATCACCAATGTGGGCAAACCAATAGCTGTCACCGCGAATCAAGAGCAAAACTAAGGTTGTTCCCATGCTTTTTGTGTCGGGATTTTCCGCCTGATGTCTCTTGATCTGCATCTGTGCTTGGTTGGCTGCTTGTTCAATCTCATATTTGACATCATAGTGAGAGCTTAGCATCTTGAAATGTTCTGAAATGATGTCAACTGCCATGCGTGATGCGATTGAGCCGCCTTGATAGCCGCCCATGCCGTCGCAAATCAATAGCAAATCGCCAAATCTTCCGCTATATCTGCCGTAATAGTCCTGGTTTTCATCACGAACCCTACCGACATCACTCAGGTTGCCATAGAGAAATCTGTTTTTATCAGTCTGCATATTCATCTCCTTACCTCGGGTCAAAATCGCCTTCGGCTTCTCCAAACTTAAATGTGCAACTATCTGTTATTTTATGTATTTGAACTCTATTGCCGTTGATAAATACGCCATTGGTGGAGCCCAAGTCTTCGATGATAAAAGCGCCGTCGATATAGCTGATCTTGGCATGATATGATGAAACAGTTTGATCGCTGATAACGATGCTGTTGCCTTCTTTGCGTCCAATAGTTGCGCCTTCTTTGCCAATCGTGTAGATCTTCCCGCTTTGGCTTCCAAACATGAATTCCATGCGCAAGCTTTGGGGACTCTCAATTCTTGGGGCAAAGGATGTTCCACCGGTGATTATCGTTCTTTCTCTATCTTCAGGAACGACTCTGGGCTGGAATGCTGGTTCAGGTGCTGCTGCTGCGGGTCTAAAAACATCCGTTTCAAGCTTTTCATCTTTTTGTTTCAGCCTTTCTTCGAGTTCTTCCGCCTTCCTTCTTTCGGCGGTTAATTCTCTTTCTTTTGCAGCTTCAAGCTCATTCAATCTTCTTGCTTCTTCAGCTTTCCGCTTGTTTGTTGCCTTATTTATCAGCATATAAGCAACTGCGCCAATGATCAAGATGAGCGCAATCACTCCCACAATCACCCAGATCTTGGAGCTTTTTTTAGTTGTTTTATGCACCACCTGATTTCCCGTGATGGGCAAGACAACGCTTGCTCTTAGCTGATGTGTCGTATCATAAACGGTGCTGACCTTGATGCCGAGGTTGTGGTCATTACCATCTCCGTTCACGCCGGGCACCGTGTATGATAGCAGATAGATGTTCATAATCTGTCTATACACTTTCTCAAAATAGTCTTGGAATTCTTCTGTCTTGCTGGCGTGATAAAAATCCCCACCCGTCTTCTCTGCCATGCGCTCCAAGGATTGTAAGAATATCTCTTGAACGCGGGAATATCCCATAGCGAATATGGGGATACCGTTCTCTTTTGCCAGGTTTATAACATCGTTTTCATCATAGGAGCTTGCCGGATTCTCATCCTTGCCGTCGCTGACTAAGATGAGCACTTTGCCTGGTTGCTCGTCATTAGCGACCAGGTGTTGCAGAGCTTTATAAGAGCCGTAATAAAGAGCGGTGTAATTGCTGCGCGGGGTAATGTTTTCCAGGGTTCTTTTGAGCAGGTTTTTCTCGTTGCTAAAGTCTGCCAAGAGCTGATAATCGTCGCCAAAAGTGGAGATTGCCAGCTTATCTACCGTTCTCAATTTATTCACAAAAGGGATGATAGCTTTCTTGAAGGCATTGATCGGGACGCCGCTCATGGAGCCGGAACTGTCCACGCAAAGCATTATCTGCAGACCCATACCGCTTTCTTCATAGTTGCTCACCTTGAGAGACTCCGCGTTCTTTCCATCGAGAGTAATGCTGAAATTGGGCTCTTTTAGTGTCGTGATTGGCTCCTGCGAACTATCCAAAACCTGCACCGAGCTTACCATGATGGGAAAGCCGCCGGTCTCGGACTTGATGTAGCGAGCTTCGCTTTGTCCCCAAATCGCGCTGATGGAAAACAATAGCAGTATGATTAACAATATTCTATGTTTCATCTCATCTCCTTTGCAAAACGTGCGTGCTGAACTTGACATGAACCGCAATGCTATATTATCTTTACCTTGAGATTGATCAAAGCGACCTTGATGATGTCATCATTGTTTAGCTCAACCTTGTCTTCAATCATTTCATCGTTTACAAAAGTGCCGTTGGTGGATAGGTTGTCCTGCAGGATCAATTTGCCGTTACGATAGAGTAAGACGGCATGCTCGCTGGATATGCCCGGTTGTTGGATGCATATCTCGCAAGAGCTCTTGCTGCCGATTATTTGTCTGCCTTGATAGAGCTTATAGTCTTGACCGATGGGGTTAACATCAAAGGTTACCAGCCAGCCGATGAGCTTCCTGAGCCCTCCTCCAGATTTTGCTTCTTTGTCCGAGCCTTCGGCTCCTTCGTCTTTGCTGGGGGCTGTGTAGATCATCGTCGAATCTCTATCTGCTACAGTGCGAGTGATATTAGCAGAGTTGATTCTCGGCTTGCTCAAGTCCGTCATTGTCTTATCCCTGTCGTGCATGGGGGTGTCCATCATGGTCTTAGCACTATCAAATTGAGGAGAGTCCATCATGGTCTCTGCTCCGCTTATCGTCCTATCGTCGGATGGACAGAAGGGACAGCTATCCAATGAGGCATCGTAATTGTGCCCGTTTTTACAAGTCTTAAATCTATCTTGCATTTTACCTCCACAACCTTTGCAAAAGGCTGCATTGCTTTGATTTTCTTTGCCGCAGTTGGGACATTTCATTGAGTCTCTCCTTTTTCTTTGTTTAATCTGTGGTGTTGGTGGAAATCAATCAAGAATAATTCCAATAATGAAGAAGACGGCTGCAAATATGAAAATAATCTTGTTGAATTTCCTATTACGAACTGAACTCAGATATGCTTCTTTGTACTGTTTTTTATCTAAGAACTTCTGAGTATTAACAACATTCTTGAAGGTGAATATCACCATGCCAATAGTTGCAATAAAAAGACTGACAACTATTAGTGTCGGGTCATCGAAGATATCAACAAAAATAGAAGAAATAATAAACCAAGAGACTATTGCTGCAATCGCCACAATACTTTGCAACACATACATTTTAGTGATGCTGGTTTTATTCATACCGTAATCTGATTTATCGCTGATCTGCTCCGCATCCGATACTACATTGCTTGGTTTATTTCTCATAGGCATATCGTACTGAGGAACATAGCTGCTATTCTGTTGACCTGACAGGTTGCCATCGATATCTTGGGCTATTTTAAGAGCATTTGGATACCTCAGATTCCGATCTTTCTCAATCATCTTGTTTAGGATATTAACGGTTTTGTCCGATATATGTGGATAATATGATCTCGGGTCAGGTAAAGGATTCTGCACGATCTTGGTCATAATCTCAAAATCACTATCAGTATTCAGATCATAAGGCCGGCGTCCGCTCAGCATCTCAAAAAAGCTTACTCCAAGGCTATAAATATCTGACCTGCCGTCTATATCTTTGAATGCTTTCACCTGCTCGGGACTCATATACACAACCGTACCCAATTGCTGTCCAGTCTGCGTGAGGCCACGCTCGCCCATGATCCGAGCAATACCAAAATCCAATATCTTCACCCTATCATTAGCGTCTAAGATGATATTTGAAGGTTTGATATCGCGGTGCACAATTCCTAGTTCGTGAGCATATTGCAATGCAGAGACTAATTGTCTTAATATGTTGAGGGCTCTTTTTTCCGGGATAGGTCCAATTTGATTGATAAGTTCTTTCAAGGTTCTCCCTTCGGCATATTCCATCACCATGTAATAGCGACCGGATTGTTCAAAAAAACTGTGCAGGCTTACGATGTTTGCATGATTAAGCTTGGCTTGCATTCTCGCTTCATTGCGAAATCTTTGCACTAATTCGGAGTCTGCTGTCAATAGAGGGCTGAGCTCCTTGATGGCAACGCGTCTGTCTAAAAAGCTGTCTTTTGCAAGATAGACAGTCCCCATTCCGCCTTTTCCCAAAAGCTTTTCAATCTCGTAATCACGTAAAAAAGAACCAGCTTCGAGTTGCATAATTCCTCCCGAATTAAAGATATCCCATTTAAATCATTATAAGATATTTAGTCAATGTTTATTTTATCAAATTTATTAAAATAAATGTCGATGCACAATAGTTGGCTTTTTAGATTATGTCTGCATAGTTGATAGATAACGCATGTCAATTGTTGTTTTCATGATAATCGCGATGATTGTATAGATGGTGAAACCCTTTTTGATGCTATTTGCATGTCATTACTGAAAGATACTTTTAAGAATATGGTTAACAACAAGTCATTTCTACAATCTTGCCCTTGAAAAATCGCTAAATCTCCAAATCGTCTGACGCAGTAGGAAAATAAAGTCTTTGACAAAAAAGCCCATCGCCGCATTGTGGTGGAAAATATTATTATCAGGAGTAAACCCATGAAGAAACTTGGAATAGACTTCCCCAAAGAGCTTCGTCGCACCTTTCTTTTTGACCTCGAACAAGAGTGGTATCTCCCTCTTTTGGCAAAGCATAAAGGCATCGAAGTCCAACCCGTAAAACGTAGCAATTTCGGCGAATATGACATGGCTGTGAACTATCTCACCAGCGTTTTGGAAGAATCCGCCGCGGTGAACAAAGTCGCCGTCTATAACATCGACCACATGGCACAAATCCTCTTTTCCGGAGCCGATGCCGAGGCGCTTTTAGACCGCACTTTGCCGGCAAATATCAAGGATATGAAGGTCGGTGCTTGCAAATATACCCTGCTTCTTAATGATGACGGCGGGGTGGTGGACGACATGATCATGATGAAGGTTTCGGACAATGATTTCATCCTCGTGATCAATGCCGGACACGATATCACTGACGAGATCGAGCGCGATGGCGAAAAGATTTCTTTAGTGGCAGATATCGATCGCATCATGCGTCACAAGAAAGAGGGCGAAGATGTGATAGCTAAAGACCTTTCCGATGAATTAGTTAAGGTTGACGTGCAAGGTCCGCTTTCCTATAAGGTAATCAAAGAAGTTTATGGCGAAGATGTGCTGAGAAATCGCAATAATCCTGCTAAAAACATGAGCTTTTTCACCTTCAACGAGATCGATCGCGAAGGGCATACCTACTATTTCTCTCGCACCGGCTACACCAATCGCTGGGGCTGGGAAATCTATATCCCCAAAGCTTTTGCAACAGAGGATTTCAAGAAGATCGTGAGTAGTGCGCTGAATCTTGGTGGCCTCTTGGTAGGCTTGGGCGGTCGCGATGAAAACCGTATCTCCGCCGGAGCATTCGGGCTTCCGCTCATGGGCAGCGAATATGACCCCGTCCACAATCCCATCAATGCCCCGCTCTACGCCGCCGCTGTCGATATCACAAAGGACGAATTCATCGGCAAAGCTGCGCTGATGAAAGCACTTGAAAAAGGCGTCACAAAGAGCCTGAATATCCTTGTAAGCGAAGGGATTGCAGTGGGTAGAGGCGCATATCTCAATGGCAAGAGAGTGGGAACCGTCACTTCCAGCATCAACTCCCCAAATCTCTCGCACGAACAGCGTCTCGCCATCGGTTCCACGCGCAAAAACGTCATCGATGAGCATGGAACTGCCGCAATCGGTTTGGTTTGGCTCAAGGACAATCTCTTTGAGACCGACGCCGAGGGCAAAGACATCACGATGGTGGATGACAAACCGGTTCGCATCGCACTGGAACTCTTCCGCGAAGACGCCGAGGGCAATCCTTCCGGCAAACCCGTTTTGGGCTATATCACCCAAGAGGGAATCAACGAAGCCACTGCACACAAAGCACTTAAGAACATAGAGAACCTATAATATACGACCACGCTATCGCAGTTTTCTTGAGTCCCGAGAGGGCTGCGATAGCATTCTTTTTCAATCGACAATGACCAAGATGGAGTGACAATGATCACCGTTGAAAACTTAGTAAAAGAGTTCCCGCTGAAAGACGGGGGCAAGTTCAATGCCGTGGACGGCATCTCTTTTGATTCCAAAGATGGGGAGATAGTCTGCCTTTTGGGCGTGAATGGCGCCGGCAAGACGACCACCATGCGCATCCTTTCCACCGTGTTTCGTCCCACGCGCGGCACTGCCTCGATCGCAGGCTGGGACATCGTTAAAAATCCGGAAAAAGTACGCGAGAATCTCGGCTTTCTTTCCGGTGATACCGGGCTTTATAATCGCTTGAGACCACATGAGTTTATCCGCTATTTCGGACGGCTTTATTCCGTTAAAGACAGCGAGATAACGCGCCGTATGAACGAGATGGTCGAGCTCTTAGACATGCACGATTTCATGGATAAAAAGATTGAATTCCTCTCCACAGGGATGAAGCAAAAGGTCTCGATCGTGCGCTCCATCATCCACGACCCGCAAGTGATGATCTTTGACGAACCTACGGCAGGTTTGGATATACTCACGGCAAGGAATATCATCTCCTTCATCCGCAAGTGTAAAGACGAAGGCAAATGCGTGCTTTTCAGCACCCACATCATGCGCGAGGCTGAGCGTTTGGCAGATAGGATCGTGCTCATTCATAGAGGCAAACTATTGGCTTCCGGCACTTTGGAAGAACTTCGCAGCGAAGCGGGGGAGAGCGATCTGGATGATATCTTCGTCTATTATGTGAATAGATTCAGCGATGAAACGGAGGTTTTGGCTCATGAATTCTAAGAAAATCTTCATCGTCTTTGGCAAGGAATGGCTGGAAGTTCTGCGCGATAAACGCACGATCTTCACCACTTTCCTGCTTCCGCTCATCCTCTATCCGCTTTTGATTATTGGCTTTAACGCCATCATGAGCCGTCAGACAGGAGTTCTCGAAGAGCGCGGTGCGAGCGTTGCCGTCCAAGACAGCGTGCTCAATCCCGTCTCTGCACGCATCGTCAAAAGCCTGCAAGATATTGAGCATTTTGACTTCCTTCCCGCCAGCGAAAATGTTGACTATCTCTATGAAAATAAAGACATTCATGGGATCGTGACCATACGCGATTCACTGGATTCAGACGGGCTGAGGCTCTATCATGTTTCGGTTCAATTTGACGCCGCAAAGGATCAGGGACAATTGGTTTATGACAAGGTGAGCTCAAAGCTTCACGAGCTAAAAAATGAATTTGCAGAAGAGCATATCAAGGCACTGGATGCAAATCCTAAGATCATGAGCTTGGTGCAGGTACATAAGGTCGATACCGCCGATTCGCAGAAGAAACTCGGCATGATCTTGGGCATGTTTTTGCCTTATATCATGATCGTGATGTTGCTTACGGGTGCGTCCATCGTGGCGGCTGATCTCGTTGCGGGAGAAAAGGAGCGCAAGACCCTGGAAACCCTCTTGGTGGCGGGAATTGATCGCCGTGAGATCGTGATCGGCAAATATCTCACCATCATCTCTTTGGGTATGCTAAATCTCATCGTAAACCTCTTTAGCATGAGCATATCGGTGCAGCTGATGCTCGGGCAAAGCGGGTTTGATATGGCTGGAGTGAGCATCCCCTTCAAGGCTATTTTGCTACTTTTGGCGACCATGCTCCCGCTGGCTACTCTCTTTGCAGCACTGCTCCTTTCGATCTCGACCTTCAGCCGAAATATGAAAGAAGCACGCTCCTATGAACAGCCTATCATGATGGTATCAATGATCTTAGCCATGGTCAGTTTTTTGCCGGCGATCGAGCTCAACAGCATGCTGGCACTGATCCCCGTGGTGAATATCGCACTTATCTTCAAAGCCGTGATGGTAAACGACTATCAGGTCTCGCATTTGCTCATCACGATCTTCAGCACACTCGCCCTTGATGCGTTCGCCATCTGGGGAAGCATCAAACTCTTCAATAGCGAAAGCGTACTATTTCGCTCAGAAGACGATAGCGGTGGGTTCAAAAGCATCAAAAAGGACAGAAAAAACATCTTCACGCCCTATAATGGAATCGTATATTTCTCGATTGCACTGCTTGCGCTTTATTACCTCGGTTCACGCTGGCAGATGCAAGATATGGTCACGGGGCTGCTCAAAACTCAGATCATCCTCATCGGATTGCCAGTGATCGTCATAGTGATGCTCCTGAAGCAGGACGGAGACAAGGTTCTGCGTCTCAAACTCCCTCGTCTCAAAGAAGTTGCGCTGATTCCCTTCATCGCGATATCGGCGTCTGTGATCGTTACAATTTTAGCTCAGCTCATCAATGAAATCTTCCCCTTCCCGGAGGAATATTTAGAGAGAATGTCCCAACTTTTTGAGATGGATTTGTCGCTTTGGGGCACCTTGTTGGTGGTTGCGATTGCGCCCGGAATATGTGAAGAGCTGCTCTTTAGAGGGCTGATGCCGCGCTTTTTCGAGAAGTTTGGCATGGTCGGTAATGTGGTAATCACCGCCTTGCTCTTTGCCGCTTTCCATCTCGATCCTTTCCGCTTTGTGCCCGTGTTTCTCTTGGGCATGCTCTTGGGATATCTCACCCTAAGAAGCGGCTCAATCTTCAATTCCATGCTCTCGCATGCAATTAACAACTCTCTTGCCATCCTTTTGGTGACTTTTGCCAATACCGGCTTTTTGAAAAAGCTGATGATGGGTGAGGACTCCCTGCAATATTGGGTGGTGATCCCCGCTTTGATCGTGCTTCCTCTGTCATTATACATTTTCCACAAAGTTACACGGCCGGAAGAATCGAGCTATGAGGTGATTGCAAAAGAATTGTAACTTCTATAATCGCATGAGATTCTGTGTCTTGTGCAACGAACTATGAAACATTGTTCTTGACAGAAATTAAGAACTAAATTGATTTGACCAAACTGTGTGGCGAGGTAGCTCAGACGGTAGAGCAGAGGCCTGAAAAGCCTTGTGTCCCCAGTTCAATTCTGGGTCTCGCCACCACTTTTTTTTTCCCCGATTTTCAGACCCCTTTTCATATTTTAACCATCCTGTAACTCTCATCTATTGTGCGTCCTTGATATATTCAAAAATATTAAAAACAGGAAAGTTAAGATTTTCCTTTACACTTTTAATCAAGTAATTATATTAGCATCTTAGTGATTTCGGAAATTCACAAAGTAGAGGTGACAATATGACAAAAATCTTGGTTATCGAAGACGATAGTAGTTTTAGAAAAGTATTGGTAAGGATGCTTTCAAGGGCAGGCTATGAGGTTGATCAGGCAGCAAATGGTAATCAAGCACTTGAAATTTGCGCCAGAATTCAGCCGGAACTGGTCTTAACGGATATGATTATGCCGGACAAAGAAGGATTGGAAACCATTCAAGAACTGTTGGAATTGTGTCCAAATCTTAAGATCATCGCCATGAGCGGCGGCGGGAAATTCGGTCCCGATAGCTATCTTCCCCTTGCCGAAAAACTGGGCGCAAAAGCTTCTCTGCAAAAGCCTTTTATGAGGGAAGAACTGCTCAGCACGATTGAAAAGGTATTGCAGTCCTAAATTACTCTTTCAATGATCTCGAAGAGTTTCTTTGCCCTCACACTTGGGCTGAAACGCTGTTTGATATCAGCAGACATGGCATCCCTATCTATCTCTTGATCCATCAGCTCTTGTAAGGCTTGGATCACGAGCTTTTCATCCCTATGGGCGCAGACCACACCCCAGTCGCCCATGATTGTGGGGATGCCTGTCACCTTTGAGCCGATAGGCTTGCAACCCATAAACATCGCTTCCACGAGCGAATAGGGCATGCCTTCCGAGATGGATATCTGGGCATATATGTCAGAAATTGCCATAAGCTCCAAGACCTTTTCATGAGGCAAAACGCTGTGAATCTCAATATTATTCATCTTACTTATCTGAAAGATTTCTTCGATCTGGGACAGCCAACGATCGTCTATGCCCACGAAGATGAACTTCCAATCGCTAAAGTGTTTTGCTGCAGCGATTAGCATATCATAGCCTTTGTTATAAAAATCCTGAAAGCGCGGAGTGGTGCCAACGCAGAGTATTTGTTTCTCCCTGATTTCCTGTGGCTTGATTTGCGGCTCTTTGGTGAGGCAATTATGTAAGACGCTCGCCGGAGTTTTAAGCTCTTTCACCAAGCGAAACACCCCCTCGGGATGCCCTTCCGGATTGTAATAGAGATTGTCGGAGGAGAGCAAATCCTCATGTATGGCAACGATATGGCTACAATTTCTTAACGCATAGGAAGCAAAGCGAGAGCGCCATTTGTGGTGATAGACCCCATACTCAAACTCCGGATAGTGCACCGCATCATAGCCGCCTAACATCACGATGCTTTTCTTGTTCAAAAGCCTGCAAATCATCACCATAGCCGCTGCATGATAGTCCGCAAACCAGCAAAGAGCAAGCTTTGTTTTAGGGCTGATTATAAGAGTAAAAACCATCTTGATCACATTTAAAAGATACTTCGCTTTGTCTTTATTTTGATGTAGAAAAACGCCTTTGGTGGGCATGATTTCGCCCAAGATTTCAAGATCAGTCTTCATGAAACTGCTGGCCGTAGGCATGATGAAAAGAGCTTTCATATCATATTCCTCTTTCTTTATCCATTTGTGGAACGCCTCTATTTCGCGAGAACCCCACCAAGCTTCTTAGTAGTTCGAGCGCCATGCTTATGTCATCACTACGAATGAGCTTCAAAGCGCGAGCAATCAGGAAATAAATCATCATATAGAGCGATCCGAAAACAATCATCCTGAGGAAAGGAATGGCGATCAGCTTAAGCAATGGCATGATGATAAGTGCTGGCAGAATCGCAACGGCGAGGCTAAATAGCATCTTGAGCCAAGGAAAAAACCGGTTCACCTTGATCTTGAGATAATGCTTCATCTGCGCAAGATAGATAATCACCATCAGCCAAGAGACTATAACAGTCGCAATTGCAGCACCTTTCATGCCGATTTGACGGATGAGGATATAGTTGAGGACGGCGTTTGCACCAAGCATAATCAGCGAATCTAACATCACGAGTTTAGTTCTCCCATAAGCTTGGAAAATCAGCGCATGCGTGGCGGTTCTCAAAGGCAAAATAAAGAGATAGATGCGGAAATAGATTGCAGCATCGATATAAGTTTTACCATAGAAAAAGAGCATGAGCTCGGATGCAAAGAGATAGAAGACTACCGCCAAAGGCATGATGAGCAGCGAGTTTTTGCGCACCGAGGAGCGGAAAATAGCGGCACTTTGGTCGTGATCCTCGGGGTTGAGATTAGGAAGCAAGATCGCATTCACCGAATTGATCAGCACCCCGATTAAGGGCAATTCCATGGCGCCGAGCGAGAATACAGCAAATTCCTCCGGCAAAAAGAAACCCGAGATCATGATTTTATCCAATTGCACGCAGAGTATGCCCACGATGAAAGAGATTCCCAGTGGGATGGTGTAGGAAACTTGTTCTTTGAAACCTTCGTAATTTGATAGTGAAATAGGGTTGCTCTTCTTTCTCAGCCCGATGAAAGCCCAGAGCCATTGCAGCACGGCGGAGGCAAGCGAAGCCCAGATGATTGCTTCGAGGCTGTGCATGAGGAAAGCCACTGCAAGGATGATAATAAGATCGCTAATGATGCTAAACAGCGCAAATACGGCAGCTTTGCCGGGTTCCTTGAGTCCGAGCATGCTAAAGTTATAAAGCGAGCCATAAAAGAGCAGGAGCGGGTATATGCTGAATATTCCCAAAAGTGGGATCAACGAAGGATTCTGGAAGTTATCAGCAATGAAGTAGCGCGCGCCGAGCATGACCAGAGCGCAGGCAAGGGCGAGCAAGGTGACCACATCCATTGTGCGGGAAATTATACGCCTGATCTGCTCCTCATCCTTCGCTTTGGGCAGAAAATACATCATCCCTTGCGGAAAACCCAAGAGCAATATGCCCGAAAGCGTGGCGTAGATGAGATGAATCTGTCGATATGTTCCCAGGTCAGCCGGCAAAAGCAGACGCGCAAGCGCCATGCCGATTAGGGTCTTGATTACAAAGCGCAGAAAATCTGCAATGGAAAGCAAACCTGCCTGTTTTGACAGTTCGCTCATGCCTCAAATCTCCGGAATAACGATGCTTTGATAGAAGAGTTCCTCATCTTCGAGATAGAAGCTGATGAGATAGCTTTGATTCTGTAAATGACTGCCGTCATAGAAATTGCCCAACCAATAGTCTTCGTTATAGCCTTCCTCGAAACAACGCTTGCGACGATATAAAGTGTGCCCCTGTTTGTCGCTAATGCACCATGTCCAGCACCCTTGTTTGGGCAGTTGCATGCTCAAAACAAAAGAGCCGGACATTTCGAAAAGCTTCACTTGTGTTTTAAAGTTTTTCAGTGATGCCGTCGCTTCGGATACTATCATTTCTTGATCCGGCGACTCTATTGAAACAACTTCAAGGAAATCAATAATCTGGGTGAGTTCAGGCTCAATTCTTTCATCAAGTTCAGGGCTCTCATTTAAAGCAATCTCCTGTATTGCAGGCTCTTGCGGAGGATATGCTATCGGCACTAAATCGTCTAAAGCATCTCCTTCCTTGATGCCTGAATAGCTGAAAAGCGAGATGCCTGCAAAATCATTTGCACGGATATAGTCAATACGGGTTTTGATGTGATTCACATTATATTTTGGGCTAACTTTGGCTTTGAGGTTTTTCCCTGAAGCATCCCAAGCCCTTAGTCCCACGATGATTTTGTCATGATAATCAAGTAATTCCTCAACTTCCATTTGTTGCATAAATGAATCGTAATTAAGACTATAAGCCATGGGATAAGCGATGTCGATGAGTCCATCTCTCAGCCAAGCGTGCCAGTCTTGAGCATAGGTGTTTTTAGCTTCTTTCAGATCGGCAAAAACCGCTGCGGTCAATAGTATCTCGGGATTTATCTCTTTTATTCTCGTCTGCAATTTGCCCACAAAATCGCTGACCTGCCTGATGCGCCAATCGTTCCAACTCAGATTATTTTCCTCCAAAAGCGCCTCTTCATAACGAGATGTGGAGATTGGATGGTAGCCATATTTATGGTTTGGATAGCGGATATAATCCAGATGCAGCCCATCCAATTCAGGATATCCCAAAACGATGTCCGAAAAGACGTCTAAAAGATAGTCCTGCACCTCCGGGATGCCGGGATCTATGAACAAACCGAATTGCTCTTTAATATCCGTCATCGGCTTGCCTTTTTGCCAGGTGATCCAATGAGGTTTTTGGGTGAACATGTGGTTTTCATCAACGAGTCTGGGAAGTGAAGGAGTTGCGTTATACACCACTACCCAGGCCTGCACTTTCAGACCCAAGGGTTTAGCTTTTTTAAGAGTATAATCCAAAGGATCAAAGCTGTCGTCTTTGAGAATATAGCTACGCGGTTCAGGATTGGAAAATCTATCGCCGCCGCGATTTACTTCATAGAGTGCGTCGCTGCGATAGCGAACTTCGATTAATAGTTCGTTTTGATTTGCTGCAATTGCGTCTTCAATAAGCTCATCGACGCCCTGATGGTTTGCAATGCTCCAAGGCACAACCCAAAGTGACCTTGTCTCGGCAAAAAGCGTGAGAGCCACAATCATTAATAATACGAAAATAAGGCTTTTCTTTGTCATTTTTTATCCCTTACTTCAGCGTTTATTTTCCCATCCACCAAGAGGAGTTCAAGGATGTCTCCAGCGTTCACTTCATCGATGCTACGAATGGATTTGCCATCTTTTTGCGCTAAAATCCAGCCTTTCTTGAGCATCTTTTCGGGGGCTAATTGGGTGAAAATTCCTTCTTGCGCGCTGAATTCTTGAAACTTGCTGTTTATCAACAACTCAGCGGAGTTTTTGAGCTTATATTCAAGTGTTGCAAGATTTTGTTTGCTCTGGTCTAAAGAGCGTCTGAGACGGAATTCATAGGCACTTTGCAGCCTCGATGATATGCGCTCTAAGGCTATTTGTGAATCCCTGCCAATGTGTCGTAGATTCTTGAGGGAAAGGATGGCAAAATCCAGCCTTTGTTGATATTCTTGCCACAATCTTTGCGGATGGTAGTGAGAAAGCGCTGAAGCATTCTCGCTGAGCCTTCTTTTGTTGACATTTATTTCGCCCTGCAAGGTGAGCTGTAAACGCTGTTTAATGCCGTTTAGATGTATTTTTAGGTCATCCTTATTGGGCACGGCAATCTCGGCGGCCGCGGAAGGAGTGGGTGCGCGAAAGTCTGCCACAAAGTCACTGATGCTGAAGTCGATCTCGTGTCCCACAGCGGAAATTATTGGCGTCTTGGAAGCGAAAATAGCGTGTGCAAGTGCTTCATCATTAAAGCAAAAGAGGTCTTCTTGAGAGCCTCCGCCACGCGTGAGGATGATCAGATCAACCTGCATGCTTTCATTGAAATATTCTATGCCTCTGATAAGCGTAGGAGGCGCGTCTTTGCCTTGAACTAAGGCGGGAAAAACGTAGGCCTGCACGGGATAGCGGCGGGAGAGAACACTTTGGATATCCTGCAGTGCAGCACCGGTGGGGGAGGTGATGATCCCGATCTTTTCAGGATAAGGAGGCAACGCTTTTTTGTGAGCCTGTTCAAAAAGACCTTCCGTTTTGAGCTTCTTTTTGAGTGCCTCAATGCGCGCTTGAATCTCGCCTTCACCGGCGGGCAACATCGTCGTGACATTGAGGTTATAGCTTCCGCCCTTCTCAAAAAGTGTGATGCTTCCAAAGCAAATTACGCTCTGTCCATCTTGAGGACGAAAATCCAGGCGTTGATTTACATTTCTAAAGAAGGTGCAACGCAAAGTCGCCGATTCATCTTTGAGGTTAAAATACATATGCCCCGAACTGTGATGGGTGAAATTTGATACTTCTCCCCTCACGTAGAGCGGCTCAATGCTGCTTTCCAAGACCTGCCTGAGGTGGTGATTGACCTCATAAACGCTGAATACGATCATATTATCCATATGGTATCAGCAAATATAAATATAAGTTTTTTGTCAACAAGGAGATTTATCGTTCATGTTTTAATGACTTTATTTGATGTGAATCCGATAATAATCTATCGAGAAATGCTTGCTTGATGTCAAATAATAAAGCACTGTCTTAGACCTCTTTTACCCTCCTTCCTTACTGGGTTCTGGTCATGATATGGTCATGATGTGGTCATGGGCATGAGCATATCATAAGCGCAAGCTGAGCAGAAATCAATAGGGAAGAAGCTGGCAGACAGTTGATTAGCATGCCACAATCTGCGCAAATACGATCAATCTATGTTCATTTGCTTCTAAGCCATCTCAAATAATGACGTTGATATTTGCACGAACAACCCCTGCGCGTATCCTCGTGTGTGGATCGATCATGCAGAGTTTGTTGCTGTTTTCTCTGAGGAAGCTCATCTGTTGCAGGTCGGCAGGCAGGTCGCCGAAACCTTGTAAAAGTATGAGTGGCGTGATATTGTGTTCATTGCCGGTATTGATCACACCTTGTTCCATGCTAAGATATTCTACCACGTCTTTTTGCAAAACACTGCTGCAAATGATGCCCTTACAGTGTTTTTTAAGCTTGCTTAGGTCTTTCAGGCTCGGGGTGAAGCCGAGCACGGCTATGCTTTCTTCGGGGAAGCTGGGGAAGTTGTTGTTATCCAAATAGATAAGATTGCCGAAAGAGGCACGTCCCCAGCCAATGCAGGCGTCGAGGCGTATGGCGCGATAAGCGATCTGAATGGCTTTTTGCTCTTCCACGCTGAGAACTTTGCCTTTCACATTGGCGAAATAGTTGAAAGGATTTGGCTCATAATGAATCGTGACAATTCCCGTTTTGTATTCCATATTGATGATCTTGCCGGTGCTGGGGGTCTTGATGAATACGGGCTGTCCACTGCTGAGTTTGGACGCCAAAAGATCGCCTTCATAAACGAAATCACCGACTTCCTTTTTTAGGTATCTTGCGGCTTGTCTGCCTTTTATGCCCAATCTCTCGGCGAGGTTTATCTTCACGGGCTTTTTGCTATATTTTTGGATCTCAGAAAGCACTACCAATCCCGTCCTATTCTCAACGAATTCTACCTTACCGCGAACAGGTGAATAGTGGGGCAAACGGTAATTATAATCGGGCAAGGGCTGGCGGAGAATCTCGTCAAAATCAACGACATCGCCAGATTTGACTGTCAGACTATTTTGGACGATGTGCTCGGGGATTTTGATGTTATTACTGAGGGTGTTTACAACGAAGAGACGAGGCGGGGCATAGTGGTTCACGGCGACAATCTCGCTGGGTTCGACCTGCTCTCCGGCGGACTTCATGATCTCGCCTTCATAGGGAAGTTCAACGCTATATTGAAAGTCGTCTTCCTTGGGTTTGGCGAGGTTTCTGAAGATTAGATCGCTGCCTTCGTTGCCGTATTGCTTGAAAAGCGAGTCAAGTTCGGGGCTGTGCTTAATCAGGTCAAATCTGGTGTCGATGATGACGGGGAGATCAGTTGTGATCTCTGCCTCTGTCCGGGCTCCGTCTATCCTGCATTTTTTCAATGCTGTTAGCTTGTATTTGTTGCCTTTTTTTGCTTCGAGGCGTGTGATGGTATTGCCCATGATGATATGCTGTTTTCCCTCAAATTCCACCTGTAGAACGGGTCTTGGTTTCCTGGTAGGGAAGATGGGGCGAACATAGATGGCGAGGCTTTCTATGCAATCTTTGGTTAATATTTCGTGTGCCAAGATCGGATCTGTCTGAGTGAGTGCACCCAAATGTGGGGAGATAAAGTGTTTGTCAATCGCGAGTTCAGAGATTCCGAGAGGTTGAAATCCGCCGATGAGGATGTCTAAGCATTGCTCGGTGTTTTCGGCGTGGGCAAAGACTCCGCCGGCACCGATGATAAGCTCGATATCGCTGGGATAGAAATAGTGCTTTTCTTCATCTGCCACATATTGGAATTTCTCTTCATATTTGTCTCTTGTGTCTTTCTTTTTTGTGTCTAAATAACCGAGTTTCATGCGGTTGTAATGCATGTTTTGATGTTGGACAAATGCGAGCGAGATGGTGCTCTTGGCGATTGCGTGTTCGATCCTACGTTCTGAGGCACTTTGCGGATTCAGCGTGGGATAGAGTGTTTTGTTACCGATATAGTTGCGCACCATGTCTTCGCTGAAGCTCGAAGGAAGCATCTGCATCAGATCCTCTATGCCACGCTCTTTGAGAACGTTTAGGGCGCTGTAACTCATACCGAGATTGGCGCTTACTGTTCTTTGTAGATGACCGTGGATGAAGCTAAAAACGTCCGTGGTTGCGCCGCCTATATCAAAGACGACGGTGTTTTGTGGGGTGTCTTTGCTGAGCAGGGTCAGCGCATTGGTGAGCCCCAGCGGGGTGGGCAGGATGTCCTGGGAGACGACGCTTTTGAGCTTTTGATAGCCGGGGGCGTTCTCCATCACGTTTTCCATGAAGAGTTGCTGTATCTTTTCTTGTGTAGGTTTCAGGTTTTCTTCGTCGAGGCTGGGGCGCAGATTTGGTAAGATACTCAGCTCGAAGTCTTCAGAGATCATGCGTTTAATCATCTCGATTGCGTCTTGATTTCCGGCGTAAATGGCGGGGATCTTTTGCGAGGTTTCAAACTTCGGCATGGGGTTTGCAATGCGTAATATCTCGGCGAGACGAAGAACAGAACTCAGTGCGCCACCGTCAGTGCCGCCGGAGAGTAAGATGATGTCAGGACGGAGGTTACGCATGGCAAGCATCTGTTGAACGGAACTGCGTTTATCGTTCACGGCAAAGACGTCGAGGATGATCCCGCCTGCACCATAAGCGGCTCTGCGTGCACTGCTGGCGCTATCAAAAAGAGTGAGGCCGATCACGAGGATCTGTAAGCCACCGCCGGCGCTGCTGGTGCTGAGGTATTTGATTCCTGGTTCAAAGGCGAGGTTTGCGGCATCTGCTGAGCGTGTAAGTAGCTGGATTGCACAGCTTTTCTCCAGCGCTTGTATGGAGTTTAGGATGCCTATCTTGACATCGTTTACGGGGGCTTCAACGGTGGTGTTTGCGTGCTCAATCCCTAAAAGCTTGGTGTTTTGGGCGTCGATGAGAATCGCTTTGGTGGTCGTAGAGCCGATGTCTGTTATCAGATAAAACCTTACAGTTTCGTTCATTAGTATGTTCTCCTTGGGTTTCTACACATGAAAATGTTTATGGATATTCTCCGCAGTTTTGGGGCCAATCCCTTTGATTGCGGTGAGTTGGTCTATGCTTGCTTTCGAGATCGCATCCACGGAACCGAGCTCTTTGAGCAAGAGGAACTTCGTGTTTTCGCCGATGCCGTCAATCTCATCAAGCTCGCTGGTCAAGGTGCGCTTGCTGCGTCTTTTACGGTGAAATTCAATGGCAAAGCGGTGTGCTTCATCGCGAATGCCGGTGATCAATCTGAGTGCGGATGAGGAGCGTGGAAGCACGATGGATTCGCTTCTCTCGGGCATGAATATCTCTTCCGCCCTCTTTGCCAATGAGATGATATAGATGTCGCTGTGTTCAGAGCTTTTAAGAATGCTGTTTGTGCCGCTGAGCTGTCCTTTCCCGCCGTCAATGATAAAGAGATCGGGCTTCATCTCAGGATTGCTGTCAATCTCGCCTAAAAAGCGCGTGAGGGTCTCTTGCAGGGCGGCAAAGTCGTCTTGTCCATCGATATCGCGGATGATGTAGTGGCGATAGTTCTTCTTCTTGGGCTTACCGTTCTCGAAATAGACGGCGCTGGAGACTGTGTCCGAGCCTTGGATGGTGGAGATATCCATGCAGACAATCTTGCGCGGGAGTCTGTCAAATCCGAGTGCTTCCTTGAGTTCTTGGATGGGGAAGATGGTGCGATTGGCCTTGCGTAGATGGGCGAGCTTCTTCTCTTCTATGATCTGGAAGGCATTCTTCTTGGCCAGTGCGAGCAGTTTGGTCTTATCCCCGCGTTGAGGCAAGCTGAGCTTGTTATTCAGCCAGCGATTGAGTGCCTCAAAGTCTTCTGGTTCAAAGGGCAAGAGTATCTCTTGGGGCAGCTTTTCATGCTGAGAATAGTAGAGCTTGAGAAAGGAGCTGAGTATGTGCGCACTCTCGCTATTAGACACGTTCTTGAGCGGATAGCTCTCTTGATTGATAAGTGCGCCTTCTTGCATCTTGAGAATCAGCGCCACGGCATCGCTGCCTTCTTGATAAAAGCCGACAATATCGAGGTTTCGGTTATCGGTATAGACCACGCTCTGCCTGCTTTGGATGTTCTGGATGGCAACGATTTTGTCTCTGATCTTTGCCGCCTCTTCAAAGCGCATCTGGCTGGAAAGCTCTTCCATCTCGGCACGATATTCGCCCAATATCTCGTCATATTTGCCCTCAAAGAAGCGGATGAGCTTGTTCACGATCTGCATATAGTCTTCATGCGATATCTTGCCGATGCAAGGAGCGCTACACTTGCCTAATTGATAGTTGATGCAGGCTTTATTGAAGACGATGCGGTCTTTGGGTATCTTGCGCTTGCAGTTGCGGATGGGGAAGAGCCATTCAAAGCTTCTCAGTATCTTGCGGAGGGACTTGACGTCCGTGTATGGCCCGAAATACCTGCCTCCGTCTTTGACGAGATCGCGTGTGACAAAGATTCTCGGGAAGTCTTCGTTAAGAGTCACCTTCACATAAGGATAACGTTTGTCGTCTTTGAGCAGGATGTTGTATTTGGGCTGATACTTCTTGATCAGGCTGGCTTCGAGGAGAAAGGCCTCGGTCTCACTGCTGGTGAGGATGTAATCGAGGCTGTGAATATGTTTGACAAGCTGATCGGTCTTGAGGTCTTTTGCCGTGTTAGAAAGATAGGAGCGAATGCGGTCTTTGAGGGATATCGCTTTGCCCACATAGATCACTTCATCCTCCGCGTTCTTCCACAGATACACACCGGGATCATCGGGCAAGAAAGGCAGCTTTTGCGCGATCAGCGGCGGAATCTTTTCCATAGGTTCCTAATGCTATCTTTGAGGAAAGAGAGCTTGAAAAGCATGCCAAGTGCGAAGAAGCTTACAAAGCCGAGCACGCTGATAGCTGAGGCTTTGAGCAATAATCCAAGGGTTCCCGTGAGGGTGAAAATAGATGTCAAATACCATGACTGGAGATAGACAAGCACTGCGATGGCAATGCTTTTGACCAGATTGAGCGTTATCCCGCTATAGCTGATCTGGGGATATCTCTTGCGGATGAGATAGAGCAAGATAGTGTAATTGACCAGCGCCGTAATAGAGGTGGAAAGAGCCAGTCCGCGATGCTGGATAAACTGCATGAGCACGAAGTTCATCGTGATATTCAGCGCAACCATAACAGCCGCCAGCTTCATGGGCGTCTTGGTATCGCCTTGCGCAAAGAATATGGGCGTGAGAACCTGATTCATGCTATAGAAAATCAGTCCCAACGAATAGAAGATCAGCGCCTGCGAGCTCATCCATACCGCCTGAGCGTCAAATGCCCCGCGCCCAAAGAGTATCGTGATAAAGTCCGGCGCAAGAGCGAGGATGAGCGCCGTGATGGGCAGCATGATATAGACGAGATTGAGGCTGGCAAAACGCAGGCTGGAAGAGAGTTCCTCATAGTTCTTTTCGCCCACGAGTCGCGAATACATGGGCAAGACAGCCGTGCCCGCACTGATGGCAAATATCCCCAGCGGAAGCTGCATCAGCCTGTTTCCATATCCCAAAGCGGTGATACTCCCGATAGGCAAAAAGCTCGCCATGAGAGCATCTGCAACGAGATTGATCTCTCTGATACCAATCCCGATCATACCGGGAATAAAGCGTTTCCAGAGGGTTGACAGTGCCTCTCCACCAAATTTCAGGATGATCTTGAACCTATATCCCACCTTTCTCAGATAGGGAAGATTTATCAAGGTCTGCAGAGTTCCGCCGATAACCACACCCCATCCTGCGGGATAGATGAGCTTTTCCGGTGGCAGCTTAACCACATAATATGGCAAGACGATAGAGAGTATCATCCCGATGTTTAGAAGCGCACTGGACAGCCCCGTCATAAAGAAATAGTCATGCGAATTGAGGATGGCAATAAAGGTGGAAGAAAGCCCGATGAAAAAGAGATAGGGGAAGATGATGCGCGTGAGCTTGATTGCAATCGGCACGGAAAGCGGATCAAGCCCCGGATAAAGAAGCTTCACCAAAACCGGCGCAAAGACCATCCCCAAAGCGGTTAACACCAACAAGATAAAGCTGAGAATGGAGATGAGGTTCAACGCAAAATCTATTTGCTCTTCCCTGCCTTTCTCATTGCCCATGCGCGTATAGATAGGCACAAATGCAGTGGACAGTGCACCCTCGCCAAAGAGTCTTCTAAGCAGATTCGGGATATTGTAAGCCACATTAAAAGCATCATTTAGATAGCCCCCACCAAAGAAGAAAGCCATCACTACATCCCGCACCAGCCCCAAGATGCGGCTAAAGAATACGGCAACGCTCATCATGCCGATATTGCGCGCAAGTTTCTTGTTACTCATGCGCCCAAAAACTGTTTAGTGCTCAAAAAGAGCTTGATCATAGCGAGTTGCGGATTCACATTGCCCGAAAGCTTTCTGCTGATATCCGAGAGCATGAGCAGATAATCCGGCAGCCTATCCGCCAATTCATCCTGCGCAAAAGCTTGATACCATGCAGCTTTGTCGAGATTGATGATCTCCTGGGCAGCGATACTAAAAACGGCAAGATCATTAGCGATGATCTGCACATTCGCAATGTGATCAATCAAAGCATCCGCCGATTCTCTATTCTTCCCAAGCTGCGTCAGATATTCCAAAGCCTTATCATCCCGAGCCATCTCAAACAGCTCGAAAGCCCGATCACGCGCACCTCCGCCAACATTCTGAGCGATGCGAATAGCCGTCTTGAGATTCCCCCCACTGATGCGCGCTGCAGATCGTGCATTATGGCTTTCCGCCCCAAATTCCGAGACGAGTATCTCGCTTATCACATTTTGCGAGAGCGGCTTGAAATAGACAGGCTGACAGCGCGAGATGATGGTAGGCAAGATATTTGACATCCGCTCGGTAGTGAGGATGATCACGGTATTCGCCGGCGGTTCTTCCAAGGTTTTAAGGAATGAATTTGCCGTCTGCGTGTTCATCATATCACAGTTTTCGATGATGACAATCCGTTTGCGCCCCTCATGTTTACTCAGTTCCAGCCTACGGATGAGCAGATTCATGCTATCACGTCTGATCTCCGTATTCCCGCTAAAAAAGTAGTCCACCCAAGGCGTATTGATCTTGTTTTGGATATAGGCGTCATATTCCTTATGCGCCTCTTTATCGCGAATCTCACCCTCCGCACTCATCCTAAGATTGGTGCTGGGAAAGAGATAGATGAGATCAGGATGTTCAAGCGCAAGGAACTTCCGACAAGATTGACAAACTCCGCAAGGACGCTGCTCTTCCTCGGCAAGACAGTTGAGCATCATGCCGAAGTTTAAGGCAGTGAGGAACTTGCCCGAGCCGTCACTCCCGTGAAAGAGATAAGCTTGGGCAATCCTATCCTGCGAAGTGGCACTACTTAGTAGCACCAAAACCTGTTCTTGTCCTTTGATGGTTCGATTCATTTAAAGGAGGCTAATCTTACTGCGCCCTGCTTCATCGCTGGTGGCATATTCAAAAGTTTTCTTCACAAAGGGGCTCTCAAAATCCTCGGCAAGCATGTCATAGATGAGCACATCATGATATTGCCCAGCCATAAAGATGGACTTCCTTCGTGTGCCCACATATTTAAAACCGCATTTCTCATAGCAACGCAGTGCGCGCTTGTTATATTCAACCACTTCAAGACTGATGTTATTCAGATTCATGACATTAAAACCATAATCCAAGAGCAGATTAGTCGCTTCCGTGCCAATGCCTTGATTCCAATATGACTTATCACCGATGAACATCCCGATTTGAGCATGTCTGTGCACCTCGCTGATCTGATGCAAACCGCAGTTTCCAATGGATTTATTCGTATCCTTTTCCACTATTGCAAAGATCACATCCTTATCCATGAGCGTGCGCAGGGCATCTCTTTCTTTATCAATGTCATAGACAGTAGAAGAAAAGAGGACAAACTGCCCTATTTCAAGGTCGTTTACCCACTCTGTATTGCGTTCGATATCTTCAAGGGAAAGGGGGGAAAGATAACATCTTGTCCCGACTAATTTGCGGAAATATTTCATTGTCCACCTCACAGGTTTTAATTTCCTTCAGTTTGGCGATGCAGTCTATTTGTCAAGAACATTGTTGAGTTTCAGGCTTTTTGTGGATTTGAGACTGTTCAAATCTTCCATTATAGTTAAGCCACCTTTGCCGCATTCTTCGAAAAAAGCAGGTCGAGGTTGTCCCAGTCGATCTTTTCTTGACATATTTGCGATATGTTTAAGTTTGCAATC
>Ga0172382_10000276_pt1 | contig 94841 bp, 77 predicted proteins | sample Leawel138RmetaG_FD_122245 | JGI IMG/M metagenome (GOLD analysis project Ga0172382, IMG submission 122245) | Leachate microbial communities from a municipal landfill in Southern Ontario, Canada - Leachate well 138R metaG | ecosystem: Engineered > Solid waste > Landfill > Unclassified | place... | reverse complement strand
CCAAAAACAGACCGCTCTCTTTACCGAGCAACTGTTCCAGTATCTCGTCCAACCGATAGGCAGCAATCAGTTTGCGGATAACGAGATATGCGCCGATCCTCAAACAGCCGCTGCGAAAGGCATACCCTTTCACTTCCGGAAGCTGGACGTGCGGGAAGTACTTCAAAAAGTTGGCGTTCGGGTACATGAAATCCTCTTCACCGTCCACGCACTTCCCGATACTCGTGTTCTTGGGGATGGAATACTTCTTGTCCGCGTGATATTCGCGGCCGTAGGCGTAATAAACATAGGTTGTGCCCCTGATTGTTTTCCTGGAGATCCCTGGCTCTTCCGCAGGGATTTTCACCTTGTCATTCAAAAACATAGCGGCCTCCTTAGAGCGTTAATTAACACTCTTTAACTATACCACCAACCGCTGAAAAATGCAAGCAAAAACCCTGATTTACGCTTGTAAATCAGGGCTCTTGAAGTTTCGTTGTTTGGGCTCAGAGCTTAGAGAGTTAATTTTTGGGGAAGTTCACATATTAAGGTAACGCGAAGTCAGAACCGTAAAGACATTGTCGGCGTCGGTCGACAGTGTGCTGATCAACCCCCGGGCCTGGCGGATCCCTGCCGCCAGCAGAACGTCTTCGTCAGCCGCGTTGCCGTACAGAGCCATGACATTGCGGGCGATCAGCTCCTCGACACGTTCCCGGTCGTTATCGATGACCACGAACGCGACATGACTTTTTTCGAATTGGCGAATCACGTTTTCACCGGTTTTGCCGGCCCCGCAAATGATGTAATGGTTGTTCAAAGATTCCATGCGGCTTCTCAGCCTCCTTCGCTGAATCTTGTCCCGGACGCTGCCGTCGACAAAGAGGGCGACGATGCTGGTGAACAGGTAACCGACAAATGTCAGGCCGAAAAAGATGATCAGGATGGAAAACAGCTTGGCCTCGGGAGTCATGTCCGCGATTTCCTTGTAGCCGACCGTCGAGATCGTGATGATGGTCATGTACAGGGCATCGAGAAGCGAGACATGCAAAAGTCGGCTGTATCCAAAAACGCCAAGCACCACGATCAGGACAAAGGCGATAGCGATGGTCAGCAGCTTTTTGTTGTCGTTACCGGATGCGCCGGATGATGCCATGCCGGGTCACCGCGGTCAGGCTTGCGTGTCCGGCGGTTCGCACGGCTGGTCGCTTTCTGGAATCGGCCCCTTGGGCCGGCGGCCGAACCGGTAGCATTTTTCCAGCAGCGCGACGATGTCTGGATACTGCGTTCTGGCCTGGTGGACGGAATTGATGCCTTTGAGGATCAGGAAGCGGATGGCCAGAGCGCCCAGCAACAGGCCGGCGGCCAAACCGGCCCACAGGCCCCAGACCCAACCCGGCAGATCAGCAAGAACCGCGACCAGAATCGCGGCGGCCAGGGCTAGGACCATGGCGCCGGCCAGGATAAAGGCGTAGAAGGCAATCACGTGGCGGCTGTGGCAGTCAGCACAGCGCGGGACATCGATATGACGAACGTTGTAGGCAATTTTGGTTTCCGAAGATGTTTTTTTGGCATCGACATCGCCATACATTTCGAGATGCAGTGCGTGGGATTCATCGGCGTCACGGACAGAGCAAAACCAACAATGCATAGTTTGACCTCCCGGCATCAGGCTGTGCCTGACAGGCGCATCAGGCATCTGGCACTTTTAGTATAGATTTTTTCGGCTTGCTCGGCAAGCGATGCCGCTCAGATCAAAAAGCCGCCGTTGGGGCTGATCACCTGCCCTGTGATGAACGCGGCTTTTTCCGAGGCCAGAAAGCAGATGGTGTGAGCGACATCGGCCGGGGAACCGATTGAACCCAGCGGTGTCTGGGCTTGAAGTTCAGCAAGGTCCGGTGCGTCCAAATCGGCGATCATGTCGGTTTCGATGATGCCCGGCGCCACGCAGTTGACCTGGATGTGCGAAGGTCCCAGCTCCTTGGCCAACGACTTGGTCAGCCCGATCACGGCTGCCTTGGCGGCGGCATAGTGCACTTCGCAGGATGCGCCGGTCATTCCCCAGATGGACGATATGTTGATGATTTTTCCGCCCTGGCGCCGGACCATATCCGGAATAACCGCCTGGCAGCAGTGGAACGTGCCCTTGACATGGATCGCGAACATCTGGTCCCAATCCTGTTCGCTGATGTCGGTAAACAGCTTCTGCTGGGCGATGCCGGCGTTGTTGACCAGGACATCGACCGGCCCCCAGGTTTTGCACAGCCGCGCCACCATGGCGTCCACCTGCTTCCGGTCCCGTACATCTGCCTGCAAAGCCAGCGCCTGGCAGCCGGCCTGGTTCAATTCATCGGTCAGCTGCCCGGCCAGGTCATACCGGTTCAGGGCATGGATACCGACCCGACAGCCAGCCAGGGCAAACTGGCGCGCCGTTTCGCGCCCGATGCCCCGGGACGCGCCCGTTACCAGGACGACGGCGTCGCGCTTCATGCCGGTTGCCTGCGGCGCAGGCTCTGCACCCGAAAAATGATCTTAAGCAGGCTCTTGGTTCCGACAAAGCGGACAAAAAAGCGCATCAGGCGGATCGGCCAGCCCGGGATGATCACCAGCTTGCCGGCAAACATCTTCTTCAGGGCATAAGCGGCAATCGGGCCGCTCTCCGGGCCGTCAACCAGGAACGCCGCGCCGGCGCGGCGGTTGAAATTGGTTTTGACCGGACCGGGGCAAAGCGCGCAGATGTGTACGGGACTCTTTTGACGGCTTAGTTCGCCGTAGATGGCCTCCGTCAGGCGCTGGACATAAGCCTTGGAGGCATAATAGCTGGACATCAGGGGACCGGGCATGAACGCGGCGATCGAGGATGTGTTCAGGATCGTCCCGCGTCCCGCGGCGACAAAGTCGCGCAGGAACAACTTGGTCAAAATATGCAGGGCCCGGATGTTGAGGTCGATCAGGTTGAGTTCGGCGTCCAGGTCGCCCTTGACAAATTCGCCGAAGATGCCGAAGCCGGCGTTGTTGATCAGGATATCCGGCAAATCGTCCTTGACGGCCTCATGCAAGGTGTGGCAATTGCTTTCCTCTGACAGATCCAGGCAGTGGATCGAAACGCGGGTCGGCAGCAGGCGCTGAAGCTCCTCCAGCTTGTCCTGACTGCGGGCAGCCAGAACAAGATCGTAGCCCATCTGGCTCAGCTGAATGGCCATCTCCCGGCCAATCCCGGAGCTGGCTCCTGTGATCAATGCACGCATCTTCTGGTACCCTCCCGATCCCGATATCCCATCTTACCACGATTGGCGGAGCGATTGGTACTTCCCGTGAATCGTGATAAAATCAAGTGGGGACTGCGCAGAACGGCGCGCTTTCCGATTCAGGATCGCATCAGAACGTTTCATCGGCTTCGGCAGTAGATCTGAGGTGTCGTTATGCTAGAATCGTTTGACACGTACCAAAGCTTGCTGTATTCGCTGGACCGCGCCGCCGCGCTGCTCGGCCTGGAAGAAAAAGACTATATCGCGCTCAAGCACCCGGAACGCGAGCTCAAGGTCAGCATCCCTGTCGAGATGGATGACGGGCGGATCGAGGTGTTCGAAGGGTACCGGGTGCAGCATTCCACGTCGCGCGGCCCCTGCAAAGGCGGTTTGCGTTATCACCCGGAAGTTGACATCAACGAAGTCAAAGCCCTGGCCGCCTGGATGACCTTGAAATGCGCGGTGGTCAACATTCCTTACGGCGGTGCCAAGGGTGCTGTCAAAGTCGATCCCTACCGGTTGTCCAAGTCGGAGCTCAAGCGTCTGACCCGCCGTTACACCGCCATGATTTTGCCCCTGATCGGGCCAGAGAAGGATATTCCGGCGCCGGATGTCGGCACCAACGCCGAAATCATGGGCTGGATCATGGACACCTACAGCATGTTCAAAGGCTATTCTGTTCCCGGGGTGGTCACCGGCAAGCCGGTCGATATTGGGGGCTCGCTGGGCCGCCGGGAAGCGACCGGCCGGGGCGTCATGCTGATCACCCGGGAGACGCTGCACCGGATGGGCAAGCCGGTGCTGGGCACGTCGGTGGCGATCCAGGGCATGGGCAACGTCGGCGGGACAACCGCAAAGCTGCTGGACCAGGAAGGCTGCCGCATCGTCGCCGTCAGCGACATTTCCGGCGGCTTGTACAAGCGCAGCGGCCTGGACATCCCCGGCATACTGGCCTATCTCGCATCCGATTCCGGTAATCTGCTGAGCGGGTACGAAGGTGACGGCGTCAAGCATATTACGAACGAAGTGCTGCTTACTCTCGACACGGATATCCTGATTCCGGCGGCCATGGAAAACCAGATCACGCTGGAGATCGCGCCGCGCATCCGGGCCCGGGTGATCGTTGAGGCGGCCAACGGTCCGACGACCAGTGACGCAGACGCCGTCTTGGAAAAACAAGGAGTCACCGTGGTGCCGGATATCCTGGTAAACGCCGGCGGTGTCGTCGTTTCCTACTTCGAATGGATCCAGAACATCCAGTCGCTGACCTGGGACGAGGAGGAAGTCAACCGAACGCTGGAGAAGATCATGATCCGCGCGTTTAACGATGTCTGGGACGGCGCGCTGAGCGATAAGATCCCCCTGCGCATGAGCGCTTACAAGATCGCCATAGACCGTGTCGTCAAGGCCAAGAAAATACGGGGCGTTTTCCCTTAAGCGCCTGATTTTCTTGTCAATTGCCAGGATTAAGCCTATACTGGAACCAGGTCTTTTTGTGAGCGTGAACCGAGGTGAATCATCATGAACGTACTGGCACTGGTTAGCGATCCGTCGTTTAGCTTTTTCAGTTTTCTCGAGGCCATCGATACGCTGCAGGCGATTCTTTTGATTCTGGGTCTGATCCTTCTGGCTGCAGAGATCTTTATGCCAGGCTTTGGAATCGCCGGCGGCAGCGGGATCGCCCTGATTATTCTGGGCATTATCCTGACGGCCCGCACCCCGGGTGAAGCCATGGTCATGGTCGCCTTGCTTTTTATCGTGGTCGGCGTGGTGCTCGCGATCGTTCTGCGCTCGGCTAAGAAGGGAAAGCTCAGCAAAACCTTGATCTTGAAATCCGCGACACGCGGCGAAGATGGCTTCCGGTCGACAAACGACCGCAGTGATCTTGTCGGCCGAACCGGCAAAACCCTGACCGTGCTCCGGCCGGCCGGTTCTGCCGATTTCAACGGGGAACGGCTCGACGTCGTCGCGGACGGCTCATTCATCCCGGCCGGACAAACAGTACAGGTTATCCGCGTCGAAGGCCGGCGCATCGTCGTCAGTCCCGACCAGAAAACGCCCTGAAGGTCTATCCGCCCGCTTCGCATCCGTATCCGCAAGGAATATAAAAAGGAGTGATTCCCGATGCCGCCAGATATCTTTATCTACTTGTTGATCATTGCCGCTGTCATCGTCGTCTTGTCGCTGTTTTTCAGCTTCGTCCCCGTAGGGTTGTGGATCTCGGCCGCTGCCGCCGGTGTCAAAGTCGGCATCTTCAACCTGATCGGCATGCGCCTGCGCCGGGTTGTGCCGACCCGCGTGGTCAACCCCATGATCAAGGCCACCAAGGCGGGCCTCAATATGAGCATCAACCAGCTTGAGGCGCATTTCCTGGCCGGCGGCAACGTCGACAAGGTGGTCAACGCCCTGATCGCCGCCCAGCGGGCTGACATCGATTTAGGCTTCGAGCGGGCCGCCGCCATCGACCTGGCCGGCCGCGATGTCCTGGAAGCCGTCCAGATGAGCGTCAACCCGAAAGTCATCGAGACCCCCCTGGTCGCCGCGATCGCCAAGGACGGCATCGAGCTCAAGGCCAAGGCCAGGGTCACGGTCCGCGCTAACATCGACCGGCTGGTCGGCGGTGCCGGCGAACAGACAATCATCGCCCGTGTCGGCGAAGGCATCGTCACCACGATCGGTTCGTCCGTTACGCACAAGGATGTACTGGAGAACCCGGACCGCATCTCAAAAACGGTGCTGGACAAAGGACTCGATGCCGGTACGGCTTTCGAGATTCTTTCCATCGACATCGCCGACGTCGATGTCGGCCGCAACATCGGCGCTCAGCTGCAGACCGACCAGGCTGAAGCCGACAAGCGCATCGCCCAGGCCAAGGCGGAAGAGCGCCGGGCCATGGCTGTCGCGCGCGAACAGGAAATGAAGGCCGCCGTCGTCGAGATGCGCGCCAAGGTCGTCGAGGCTGAAGCCGAAGTTCCCAAGGCGATGGCCCAGGCACTGCGCGAAGGCCATCTCGGCGTGATGGACTATTATAACCTGCAGAACGTCGTGTCCGACACCCAGATGCGCAATGCGATCGCCACCACCGGCAAGCCTGAAACACCCGGCGCCCAGAAATGAGTGCTGCGAAGCCAGGAGGTGATTTCGGATGGCCGGCTTGAATGACAGAATCAACGAAATGCTGAGCCGCCTGGAAGCGATTGCCAATGCGGCGAGCGATTCAGGACGGCAGGCGCCGCCTGCCCGTCCGCAGCCCTCATATAATCCGAAGCTCCAGGCTTTTACGGCCGCCAGTGAACCGGAACCGCCGATGCAGACCACCCTATCGGTACCTGATCAGCCGGCAGCGAAGCCGTTGCCGGCCGAGCATGCCGCCATGACGGCGGACGACCTGATGCAGGGGGTTATCTTTGCCGAGATCCTGGGTCGTCCAGTGTCCCGGCGCCGCGGACGGGGTCGTCACGGCTTTTAGAGTCTTCTGGTTGCCCGAAACAAAATATCGGTTAATCCCGATTGAAGCCCCTGTGCAGCAAAACGCACGGGGGCTTTGTTAAGCGCTTTATCTGTGCCTGCTTTGTCTGGGTTGGTGTGGTAAAATAGCAAAAGCAATGCCTTTAGGCACCAACAGGAGACTCTATGAAAAACTATCGGTACGAACTGCATTTTCATACCAGCGAGGTCAGCGGCTGTGCGAAAGTCCCCGCCGCTGAAGCCGTTTTAAGATACCATCGTCTCGGTTATGCCGGCGTGGTGGTGACAGACCATTATTACCAGGGCCTTTTTGTGAAAATGCCCTATCCGACCTGGCCGGAGAAGGTCTCGGCCTACCTGTCCGGATTCGAACGGGCGCGCAGCGTCGGCGAGCAAAACGGAATGACCGTGCTGCTCGGGATGGAGATCCGCTTTCCGGAGAACAACAACGACTACCTGGTCTACGGGATCTCCCGGGATTTTTTGCTGGGACAGCCCGAGCTCCAGGACTTGTCGCTTAAGACGTTCCAGGCGGTTGCCCGTGCGCACGACCTGCTGGTCTACCAGGCGCATCCGTTCCGCAACACGATGACGGTCATGCATCCGCACCTGCTGGACGGGCTCGAGGTCGTTAACGGCAACCCCCGCCACGACGCCCGTAACAACATCGCGACCTTGTGGGCCAGCCAGCATGGCCTGTCCGGCATCGCCGGTTCCGATTTTCACCAGATCGGCGACGAAGGGCTGGCCGGTATCGACACGACAGAGCCGATCCGAAACAACCAGGACTTGCTGCGTATCCTAAAAAGCCAAAGCTATACCCTATATACCGGCTGAGCCGGCACAATCAGAAAAGGCAGGTGACATGTCATGACCATCGAACGCCTGGTTGACGCCAAGGCCAGAATCGGGGAAGGTCCCATCTGGGACGAGCGGCTCGGTTGCCTCTATTGGGTGGATATCCTGGGCTGCACCATTCACCGCACCCATCCCAACAGCACGGCGGATGACCAGCTGAAGCTGGACAAGATGGTCGGCGCCGTCGCCCTGTGCGAAGACGGGTCGCTGGTCGCGGCCCTGGAAAACGGTTTTGCCCGGATCCGTTTCGAAACAGGGCTGGTCGAGCCGATCTGGACCGCCACAGAGGAGGCCGGAAACCGCTTCAACGACGGCAAGTGCGATCCGGACGGCCGCTTCTGGGCCGGGACCATGAGCCTGACCGGCCAGAAGAATGTCGGCAGCCTGTACTGCCTGCAGACGGACCTTAGCGTGGCGACCGTCCTGAGTGGCGTTTCCATTTCCAACGGGCTGGCCTGGACCGATGACAGGAAATACCTCTACTACATCGATTCCCCAACTCGCGAAATCTGGCGCTTCGACTACGACCCTTCTGCGCCGCGCTTGACCGGTCGCACCACCGTGGTGCGCATCCCTGACGGCGAAGGTGTCCCGGACGGCATGACGATCGACCGCGACGGCAACCTGTGGGTGGCACAGTGGGGCGGCGGCCGCGTCAGCTGCTTCAATCCGCGGACCGGAAAACGCCTTGACCAGATCCTGTTCCCGGTATCCCAGGTATCCAGCTGCACTTTTGGCGGGCCGGACCTGGGCGATCTCTATGTCACAACCGCCTGGAACACATTGTCAGATGACGCGCGCCGCCAGCAGCCCGAAGCCGGCGCCCTCTACCGGGTCCGGACACAGACCTCCGGCTACCCGGCCGACCGCTTTCGCGGCTAGGCTCTAAGGAACTGACGATTGTATCAATAAGCGAAGGTTCTTGGCATTGAAGCCGGTAAACGGCCTTGCTACAATGAAGTTGACGATCCTTGGAATAGATTCCAATCCAAATGAAAGATATGCGGGAGGAACTTATGGAACCTGTCAAAGTAGCGATTATCGGATGCGGAACGATTGCGAACTCGGCACACGGCCCGTCCTATGCCAAAAATCCCCTGGCTAAGATTGCCTATTGTGTCGACATCATACCGGAACGGGCCAAAGCGCTGGCAGTTAAGTTCGGGGATGCGAATACCGTCGCCCTGACCGATTACCACGACATGCTGTCTGACGAGAGCGTCACGGTCGTGTCGGTTTGCGTACCCAACGCCCTGCACGCTCCGATCTCGATCGACTGTCTCAACGCGGGCAAGAATGTCCTGTGCGAAAAACCTGCCGCGATGAACTACGCGGAAGTCCTGACCATGAAAGAAGCAGCCGACCGGAACGGGCGTATCCTCAACATCGGGGTCGTCAACCGTTTCAATACGGCTGTCAACAAGGTGCGCGACCTGATCAAGGCCGGCGAACTGGGCGAGCTGTACCAGATCTACTGCTCATTCCGGGCGCATCGCTCGATACCGGGGCTGGGCGGCCAGTTCACGACCAAGGCCAAGGCCGGCGGCGGCGTCCTGATCGACTGGGGCGTCCATTTCATCGACCTGATCCTCTATTGCATCGACGCGCCGGCGGTCAAGACCGTGTCGGGCGTCACCCACAGCCGTCTGGGCAAAAACATGAAGGACTATGTCTACACCAGTATGTGGGCCGGCCCGCCGGACTACAGCGGTACCTATGACGTCGAAGAATTTGTAACCGGCCTGGTGCGGACCGAAGGGCCGACGATCACGCTGAACGGCGCCTGGGCTCAGAACATCAACGAACCGGCCATGTTCATCGAGTTCATGGGCGACAAGGCTGGCATCAAGCTGCAGTACGGCGGCAAATTCACCGTTTACAGCACCAAGGACGGCATGCTCACCGAAACGGTCTGCGACATGGCAATGGCCGATATGTTCTATGACGAGATCAACGCTTTTATCCATTGCGCCCAGACCGGGGAGAAGATCCGCTCGAATGTCGACGAGATCCTGAGAACCGCCCTGATCATGGACGGCCTCTATATGTCGGCTGAAAAAGGACAAGAGGTTGCCTTTACATGAATAGAATCGGCTTTATCGACTATTTCCTGGACGAATGGCACGCCAACAACTACCCGGCCTGGATCCGCGCCAGCAGCCTGAGCGATTCATTTGACGTCTCTTTTGCCTGGGCGGCCATGGACAAGCCGGGCGGCCTGACCACGCAGCAGTGGTGCGAACGCCACCGGGTCGAGGCGATGCCGAGCCTGCAGGCGCTGGTCGACGCCAGCGACTGCCTGATCCTCCTGTCGCCCGATAACCCGGAAGAGCACGAGCGCTTGGCGCAGCTCGCTTTGTGTTCCGGGAAACCCACGTACATCGACAAGACGTTTGCGCCGGACGCCGCCGCCGCGAGGCGCCTGTTCGACCTGGCCGAACGCCACCACACGCCGCTTTATTCCACCTCGGCCTTGCGCTACGCCCGGGAACTGAGCTGGCTCGGCGAGAAGAACCTGGGCCAGCAGGACATCGTGTTCGCCGTGGCCCGCGGTCCGGGCATCCTGGACAACTACGTGATTCACCAGTTGGAGATGATCGTCAAGGCGATGGGTCCCGGCGTCGTGCGCGCGCTGGCATCCGGATCGAAGGACGCGCCGCTGGTCCTGTTCGAATACAAGGACGGCCGTTCCTGCCAGGTCAACCATCTGCCCTGGGCCGGCTTTTCTCTGGCTTTACAGGCCAAAGACGGTCAGGGCGCCATCTGCGAGGTCAAGGCGGATTTCTGGCAGCCGTTCATCGAGGACCTGCTGGGCTTTTTTGCGACCGGCAAACCGCCCGTTCCTGCCCGGGAAACCTGCGCCGCCATGGCCATGCGCGAAGCCGCACTCAAAGCCGTCGCCCGGCCGGGCACCTGGGTCGCGGTCCCGGACTGAAACCTTTCTTGTACAGCAAAAAACGGACCGGTTTCCCGCAAGGGATTCCGGTCCGTTTCCTTTTAGCCTGACAGGCGCGGTCAGACCTTGGGGCAATGGCGCAGGCACGGCTCGAGAATCACCGTCCTGTGTTTCAGGATTTCATCCTTTTCGGTGCAGGCCCGGGCGATTTCCTCAAACGAAGGATCCCCGTCATGCGGCAGGTCGACATGGGTCATGTTGCCGATCAGGGCCGGTCCTTCGGCTGCCGTCAGCGAGTACTTCTTGGCCCAGTCGCAGCGGTTGCGCCAGATCAGCGGGTACGGGACGGTGGTCCCGGCGACTGGCAGGTCGACACAGATGCCCTTGAAGCACTGGTTGGGGCAATAATCCATGCATGATTTGGTTTTGGCGAACAGCGAACCGTCCGCTTGCACGGCGTCGGCCGGCAGCTCCGCGTCGGTGACGATCGTGATGCGGCGGGTGGAGGCGCCATACTCGGGATGGACCAGGCCGCCGTTGATGCCCAGCTCGCCCAGGCCGGCGGCGACCGCCTCGATCGCGTTGCAGCGGAAGTCAGGCAGCAAGCCGCGCGGCGAGTCGGTCTTGGAGCCGATGCCGAGCAGGTTGCCGCTGATGCGCGTCTTGTAGCCGAGTTTGTTCAGGTAGGTGCACAGCTCGACGGCTGCATAATAGAGCTCGAAGACAGTCTGGTAGACATAGAACCCGTACGTGCCGATCTGGCGGCTCTTTTCCAGGCCCGCGTTGTCAAGGATCACCTGGGGGATGTGCATGCCCAGCACGATGACCGACTTGGCGTCGGGCAGGTAATCTATCGGTGTTCTGAGCCTGATGTCCTCCTTGACGATCTTTGAGATCCATTTGCCATGGTACGGGGACTCGATGTTGTTGTCCACGATCGTCTTGCCCAGATCTTCCTCATCGACCAGTTCGCGCAGCTTGGCGACCGTCGCGTCAAAAGCGTCTGCATCGGCGACGCCGAACATGGAAACAAGATTGGCCGTGGCCTTGGCCCACAGGGTCTGTTTGAGGGTGGATGCGCTGGCCGGCTTTTTCGGCGGACGGCAGGTGGTCACCTGGTTAGGTCTTAAGGTGTCCAGCGTCGCGTCGGTGGCGATGGCGCCGACCATGACCCGGTCGCCGAACTCAGCTGTCGTGAAGCTGTCGCCGATCGTGCCCACGCCGGCCTGCTCGGCCAGGGCGAAGGCGATCAGGGGATTGTCGGCGTGTACCTTGCTGGCATCCGGGTTAAACACGTGCTTGTCGAGACGGACCTTCAGGCTATCTTTGCCGCCCGGGACTGAACCGGTATAGGCGACGGCGTGGTAGCCTTCGTTCTCCAGGGTCTTGGCGATGATCAGGGCCAGGTGGTGCATCTTGTTGTGCAGCGCGTAACGGTAGGGGGACGCCTGGTAGGAGTCGTTTTCCGGCAGCGCAAGCGCTTCGTCCGGAACCTGGAAGGCAAAGACCAGGATCGTCTTCATGCCCGGTGCCTGGCGCAGGACCGCCGCGCCGTACTTGGATTCGCCGTCCAGCGGCCCCGCGGCGGCGATCTCGGCCCCCAGGCCGACAGCCCGGGCGATCAGGTCGTCGCGCAGCTTTTTATAGGTCGGCATATTGGCCGGATAGCGCCGGCCCATCTTGAGCATGGCGATGCGCTTGTGGTCGCGTCCGAACGACGGTTCGCCGGTGCGCAGGTGAGGCGGCAGGCAGACTTTCTGGCAGACACCGCGCTCGTGGACATATTCGCCGACCGTGGCGATCTCCCGGCTGATGTCGGTCTCGTCGATGTGCTCGTTTTTGAGCGTGGGCGAGTCGAGGCGCAAATTGAAGTGCTCGGCCCAGGCACAGCGCCAGATGTTCTTGTTGGCGTACTTGAAGGTCTTGTCCTCGATCTGGACCACGCGCGGCGGCCCGTCGAAATCGCGGTGCAGCGCCTCGGTGGGACAGTTCTTGATGCAGTCGCCGCACATGTCGCACAGCTCAGGCCCGCTGTAAAGCGGTGTCGGGGCCAGTTCGGCTTCCGTGATCACGGAGATGTAGCGGACGCGCGGTCCGTATTCCGGCGTGATCGCCAGACCGGACCAGCCGATCTGGGCCAGGCCTGCCGCTGTCGAAGCATGGATATGCGACAAATCAGGTGTGAACCAGCTGTTGACGCCCTCGTATTTGCGGTAGCGCCAGATGTTGGATGAGGCGATGCCGATCGCCTTGTAGCCGTATTCCTCGAGCAGGCGGACCACTTTATAGCCGGTCCGGTCCAGCAGGCTGTTCTGGTCCATCCATCCGCCGGGGCCGACATGATGCGGGGTCGGCTCGCCGCCCATCTCAAGCCAGGTGTCGGTGATGTAGATGCCCATCACGATGACGCTCTTCGAACCGTCCATGATGGCCATCGGGGACAGTAAAAACGGCGCATTGGCCCAGCGGCTGACCGGTGCGAACCCGACCAGGTCCATCCCGTTCTGGATCACGCAGCTCTTGATCTTTTCGGTCATGATGCGGTCAATCATATCCATTCTCCAATCGGAAATTGTTTTCATGGCAAGGCCGGTTTCTGTTCCATCTCACGGAGCGGAAGGCAGGAACCGGCCTTGCTTGCAGCTTGATGCAGCGGTCAGTAACGCTTATTTGAATGTGTCGTACCAGGCGTTGACGGCTTCGAGCACCTGCTCGCCGCCGGAGGCTTTCCACTTGCTGACGAATTCGTCAAACTTGTCGATCGTCCAGGCGCCGGTGATGATCTTGAGGAAGTACTCGTCGCGCAGGTCGGTCAGCGCGCTGGTGTATTCGGTCAGCTCGGCGATCGGCGGCGCGTAGTTCAAGGTGACATCGTACTTGCAGTACTCAGACATCGGGAAATAGCCATCCGAGAAGCCTTTTAGCTTAACGCGGTTGAGGAAGTCCTTCTCGGTGTCCCACATGTTGTAGTAGATGCGATAACGGATGTTCTCTGCTTCGTCAGTCTGCACGATCGTGCCATCGGATTCGATGTTGTAGTGCTCGCCTTCCCAGCCATACGAGATGACCAGGCGGATGTCGTCAGAGATGCAGCGGTCGAGGAACATGACAGCTTCCTGAGTCTTGGCGCCGGCCGGGAAGAGGAAATAGACACGTACCGGCGAGTTCAGGTTGAAATAGGTCGGCTTGCCGTCGATGCCCATCGGCGGCTTGATGACGGCGTACTTGAAACCGACATCGCGGTCTTTGAGCGAGTCGTTCAGTTCTTTGACCGTGGTCCAGCCGGTCGTGTAGAGCGCGCCGCGGCCGTTGGTCATTTTCTCATTGGCGATCGTGCCGGTGTTGACGGCGAATTCCGGGTCAACCAGCTTGCGGGCAAACAGGTCGGCGGAGAATTCTAGCATTTGACGGGCGTTGTCGCTGATCCAGGTGGAAACCAGCTTGCCGTTTTCCGGCTTGTAGGCTTCGTTCAGGCCATAGGCCAGTTCGAAGACGCCCATGCTCTTGTTGTAGGCGACATACGGGACGGTGTCTTCGCCACCCAGTTTCTGTTCCAGGACCATTTCCAGGAACGCAACGTAGTCGTCCAGTGTCTCCATCGGGGGATTGCCCAACTTTTCAAGCAGATCCTGACGGACGACGACACCGGAGCTCGAGAACTGGTTCTGCGGCACCGGCACGGCGAAATGCTCACCGTTGAGCTCGACGGCCTTCCAGGTTGAATCCGGAACGACGGTCTTGATGTTCGTGGTGGCGTCGATGAAGCTGTCAACCGGTTCGAGCAGCCCCTGGTTGGTGTAGTCGGCAAAGATGTTCTTGTCACCGGTGTAGAGAACGTCCGGCGGGTTGCCGGAGGCCATGATCATGTTCATGGCTTCACGGCCGTTGTCGCGCGGCGCGATGATCCAGGTGACGTCATAGCCGGTCATTTCCTTGATGTAGTTGATGATCTTGTTGTTGTTCTCGTCTTCACCAGCCGGGAACTCCTCGACGTTCGAGGGGCCGTACATGGTGATGCTCGGCTTGGGACCGGGGGCGGTGGTTCCGGTTGTCGTGGTCCCGGACTTCGTGGTGGTGGTTCCGCCTTGGCTGGTTGTCGTTGTTGTCGTACCACCAGAGCAGGCCGCCAGCAACGAACACGCCAGCAACACAGCCACCAGGAGCGCGATGATTCTGATCCGATTGTGCATGCTTTAATCCTCCTTCTTTCTGATTGGGCTTCCTTAGCTGCAAATCCTGCAGCGGGCTATCTGAATCCCCTGGGCCTGTCAGATTGGATCTGGCAGACTCAGGGTCTTCATCCTTATTGCTTGACGGCTCCGACCGTCGCGCCGGCGACGAAATATTTCTGCAAGAACGGGTAGACGAGCAGAATAGGGAACGTTGCGGCGAAGACGGTTGCGCCGCGGATTGTTTCGAGGCTAAGATCGGACAGGGAATCGAAGTCGTTCATGTTGATGTCTTTCGATGCGTTGACAACACCGCGCAGGAAGACCTGCAGCGTCCGCTTGCTCGTGCTTGTGATGTAGATTAAGGGATTAAGGTAGTCATTCCAGTAACCGACCATGACAAACAACGAGATGGTGGCGATGCTTGGCAGGGCTAGCGGGATCATGATCCGGAACAGGATGCGCAGGTTGCCGGCCCCGTCAATGCGGGCGGATTCCTCGAGGCTGTCCGGGATGGTGGCGAAATAATTGCGCATGATCGTCAGGTTGAAGGCGGACACCAGGCCAGGAATGTACAAAGCTTCCAGTTTATCCACCAGCTGGAACTGGCGTACCACCAGATAAGTGGGGATCATGCCGCCGGAGAACATCATGGTGAAGATGTACAGGAACATGATCAGGCTGCGGCCAACGACGTGCTTGCGCGAGACGGTATAGGCCACGAACAAGGTGAAAATGGTGTTCAGTGCGGTTCCGGCCAGGGTGACATAGACGGAGTTGCCCATGCTGCGCCAGAAGCTCTGGTTGGTCAGGATATAGATGTACGCCTTGACGTTGAAGCCCTTCGGCAGTAGGAAGACCTCACCGGCCACGACAAACCCTTCGGCACTGAGCGACTTGGCCAGCACATTCATGAAGGGGAACAGGCAGATGATGCCGATGATGGCCAGCACGATGTAGTTGAAAAAGCGAAAGACCTTGTCGCCGCTGCTTTGAATAACGCTCATGGTGCCCTCCTTACCACAAGGTCCGCTCGCCAAAGGCGCGGGACGCATAGTTGGCGCTGATCAGCAGGATGAAGCCAATCACCGACGAGAAGAGACCGACGGCCGAGGAGTAGCTGTACTTCATGTTGGTCAGGCCGACACGGTAGACATACGAGCTGATCACGTCGCCGACATCGTAGACGACCGGGCTGTACAGCACCAGGATCTGTTCAACAGCAGATCCGAGCAACGCGCTAAGGCGCAGCATGATGATGAAGAAGATGGTCGGTCGGATACCCGGCAGCGTGATGTGCCACATACGCCGGAAAACACCAGCACCGTCGGCGCGTGCCGCCTCAAAGAGGTCGGTGTCGATCGACATGATGGCCGACAGGTAGACGATCGAGCCCCAGCCGGAGTTCTTCCAGGCGTCCGAGATGACCAGCAGGGAGCGGAAATAGCGCGATTCGGCCAACCAGACAATCGGCTCCTGGCCGAACATGCGCATGATGGAGTTGATCATGCCCTGGGTTGAAAGCAGATTCATGAAGATGGCGCCGATAACCACCCAGGATAGGAAATGGGGCAGGTAGCTGAGGGTCTGGATCGAGCGCTTAAAGATACGGTTTTTTACTTCGTAGATGGCCAGGGCCATGATGATCGGGATCGGAAACTGGAACAGGAGCCGGTAGAAGTTGAACAGGAGTGTATTCCGGAAGATGCGGAAAAAGTCAGGCGAATTGAACAGCATGCGGAAATGCTTCAGACCGACCCAAGGGCTGCCATCGACACCCAGTCGGATGTTGTAGTCCTTGAAGGCGATCTGGATGCCGTAGATCGGTAAGTATCGGAAGATGAACAGCACCGCGAGCGCCGGCAGGATGAGTAAGTACAAATCGGTGTTGACCAGGATCTTTTTGAGCTGCCGTTTTCTCGGTGACAGCCGGAGCGGAACAGACTGTTCTTTTTGCCGCATGACGCAACCTCTTTTCCTGATAGAATGGCAAATATGAATAAACGCCTTGAAACACTTTTAAGTATACCGGCAAAAAAACCAAAAACATATGGGACAAGGTTATGATATATAGGACAATTGCCCACAAAAAAGCAAAGATGTCACAAAAAAGGCAAAAGAGTGCCATGCGGTCTGACCGGGTCAGGTGCTCTCGTAGGCGGAGTAGTCGATCGGGATCCGGACCGCGACACAAGTCCCGGACGCGTTGGAATAGCGGTAAGCCAGGCCATATCGATCGCCGTAGAAAACCTGGACGCGCTGGTGGACATTCTGGATGCCATAGACCCGTCCCTTGGCGACGAGGATCTTTTCGAGCATCTCCGGCGGCATGCCCGTACCGTCATCGGTCACTGTCAGGACGAGATCGTCCTGTTCCTGGTGCGCCGTTATTTCGATCCGGCCGCGCGGCGGCGTTTTTTGCTGAATGCCGTGCACAATCGCGTTTTCGACCAGCGGCTGGAGCAGGAAGCGCAGCATCGGGACGGTGGCCAGTTCGGGCGGCACGTCCTTGACAAACTCGATCGCGTCGCCGTAGCGGTAATTTTGCAGCTGCATGTAGAGTTCGATGTGGCGCATCTCCTCATCGAGCGAGATGATCCGGTTGCCGGTGCCGAGCGTGCTGCGGAAAAAGCGGGCCAGAATCTCGATCTGCGTGACGACCTCAGACGCGCCGGCACGCATGGCTTTGAACTTGATCACGTCCATGATGTTGTAGAGAAAGTGCGGCTTGATCTGGTTTTCCAGGGCTTTCAGTTCGGAGTACTGCAGCAGGACCTGGGTCCGGTAGCGTTCGTTGATCAGGTCGCGGATCGTCCGGCTCATGCTGTTGAAGCTGGCCTGGAGCGAACGGATCTCGCGGTCGTTCGCCAGCGGCACCTGACGGCCGTAGTCGCCGTTTTCGACAAAGCGGAGATGGTCGCTAAGTTCACCCAGGCGTCGGGTAATGCGGCCAAAATAGGTCAGCGCGACGGTGACGGCGATCAAGACAAACAGAATCGAAAAAAGCAGCGACAGCACGGCTGTCTGGTAGGAGTTTTGCAAAACCGCGTTGCGCGGCACCAGGGCCACCAGGGTCCAGCCGACGTTTTTGATCGGCTCGCTGAGAACCAGGTAGTCGGTTCCGCCGTACTGCAGGACTTCTCCGGCCAGGCGGCTGGTATCGCCGAGGGCATGTTGGATCAGGGCGCCGTCGCTGTCCGTGCGTTTGAGAAATGCCTGGCTGTCGTTGTGGACGAACACCGTCGCGTTGTAGCTGATGCGCAGGTCGCGCAGGATCTGTTCCATGACATCCGAATCGATGCTGGCTACGACCAGGCCCAGCGAGCCTTGTTCATAAGGATTCCCGTTGACGCTTTGGATAACGGTATAAAGGTTGCGCTCCCGCAGCGGAAAAACGGGCTTGGTGACCGGCGGCAGGATACCCTTGGTCGCACCGGCGGCATAAATGGTCATGATGTCCGCGGGCATCTCGCTAAATCCGAAGAACCGGACGCGTTCGCCGGTCAGCAGCACGGGCTGGTTGAGGTAGAGCGAGAAGCGCAGCTGGCTGTTCATGCTCTGCAGGTTGTCGATCATGTGCGTCATGTAAGTCAGGCAGTCGATCACCTCGGCCTTGCTCAGCCACTGGTAGCGGGCCCGGCGCAGATAGGAGACGAGCGCCGGATCGAAGGCGATGAATTCGCAGAAGGTCTGGACCGATTCGATGTGGTTGCGCAGGATGATTTCGGTCTGCTGCAGTGCGCTGGCCATGTTGCGCCGGGCCGTGTTCTCGTTGATCCGGATGAAGATGAAATTGGATATGGCCCAGATCAGGACGGAAGGCAGCAGGATCATGACCAGAACGAAGGCGATGACCTTCTGGCGCAGGGAATATTGGCCGTGCCGCACGGCAGAGGATCTGGCTTCCTGGCCCATGTCAGAGCATTTCCTTGTAGTCGAAAGGGGTCATGCCGAAAAACTTCTTGAACTGGCGGGAAAAGTAGGTGGCGTCCTGGTAGCCGACTTCATGGGCAACTTCGTTGACATACATCGGGGCGGACGCGAGCAATTCGCGCGCCTTGTGCATGCGCTGCTGGGTAATGTAGCTGTTGACGGTCATGCCGGTTTCCTGGCGGAAGAGCATGCACAGGTAGTTTTCCGACATGAAGCATTTCTTGGCCAGGCAGGCGATGGTCAGCTTGCAGTCCAGGTGGTTGTTGATATAGGTGCACAGGTCACGGATCGCCTTGCGGATGTTCTGGCCATCAGTGCTGGACGGCGCTTCCGCCTGCACGTCGACTTCCCCGCGGGCCAGGCGCAGCTTGTAGACGGTCTGGTCGATCACGTCGGCAAGTTCTTTCATGTCGATCGGCTTGAAAATGTAGTCGACCGCGTTGATCTTGAAGGCGCGCTTGAAGTACTGGACATCCTGGTAGGCGCTGATCAGGATGATCTCGGACATGTTTCCATTGTCGCGCAGGCGCGACACCATTTCCAAACCGTCCAGGCGCGGCATGACGATGTCGGTGACAATGATGTCCGGATTCAGTTCCTGGACCAGCTGGTAGGCCTTTTCGCCGTCTTCGGCCTCGCCGATGATCGTGATGCCGTGGGCGGCCCAGTCGAACAGGTCGCGCAGGCCTTCGCGGATGACAATCTCATCGTCGGCGATCAGGGCGGTAAACACGAAACTTCACCTCACGTTCTGCCAGGTTGTGTCTATCATATCACGGCGAACCGGCTCCGGGAACGCCGGTTACGGTGTGTTGCCAAATATTTGCGATTCTTTGCAAAAACCAGTTGACGCTTGCCTCATCCTGCCTTACAATGTAGCTGTTTGGTATGGCAAAACAAACAACAAATAGATTCGACATCATCGAATGATCAAGTGAGTGTCTCATCAAGTGAAACAAAACAGATCGAAAAAAACAAGAGACATTGGCAGGTTGCCCAGACATGGGTTTGGGTGTGTCTGCCTTTGAGAGGAGGAATCTATGCTTCAGTTCAAGCAGGACATTCAGCAGGCGGCCAAGGCCGCACTGGTCGACCTGATCGGCTTTGCCGGCAAGGAACGCTTTGCCGATCTGGCCGCTGAAAAGAACCCGTTCTCCCTGTTCCCGGAGGCTAAGACCGTCATCCTGATCGCCCGCCGCATCACCCGCGGCACGCTGCGCGGTGTGGAGGAAGGGATCAACTTCGGTGACTACGGCAGTTTCGGCAAAAACTGGCTGTCTGAGGAGTTTGTCTCCCGGGCGGCGTATGACCTGGTCACGTTCATCGAGCGGGCCGGTTACGAGGCGATGCCGATCATGCCGGAAACCCAGCAGGCTGTCCCGGGCGTGGCTCCGGCCGTGCAGCCCGATTTCAAGTATGCCGCCGTTGCCTGCGGCCTGGGCGAAATCGGGATGGGCGGAGAGGTGCTGACCCCGCGTTTCGGTCCGCGCCAGCGTTTTGCCATGATCCTCACCGACGCCGAACTGTCTTCGGACCCGCTGCTGGACAAGCCGGTCTGCACGCGCTGCGGCCGCTGCATCAGCATCTGCCCGCTCCAGGCCCTGGACGGCGCCAAGATCGAAGAAATCGAAATCTGCGGCATCAAGATGCCCGTCGCCTCATGTAACTGGAAGCAATGCGCCATCTGCAAGAACGGCGCCGTGCCTGGCCGCGACGGTGTCGACCGCCTGGCGGCGCTCTGCGTCCGGACCTGCGTCGACGAGCTCGACCAGGCCAAGAGGCTCGACAATGTCTTTGAGCAAGGTTTTCGCAAACGCCAGGCATGGGGCAAGAACGAGTTCGGCGAGGTTGTCGAAATCGTCGAAGGAGGCCAAAAATGAGACTGACGTCGCAAATGATCAAGGACAAGGCGAAAGAACTGGGCATCGACTGCATCGCCATCGGCAGCATCGACCGCTACAAGGACGCGCCGCCCCTGATGAACCCGAAAAACTATTTTCCGGAGTGCAAGTCGGTCATCATGCTGGCCATGCGCATCCCGCGCGGCTCGTACCGCGGCATCATCGAAGGCACCCACTGGCACAACTACACCTTCTACTCGTACAACCGCCTGAACACGCTTTTCCGCCCCAAGCTGACCTACGCCATGGCATGCTTTATCGAGGACATGGGCTGGGAAGCCATCCCGCACTATCCGGCCGTCTGTGAGCGCATGGGCGAAGGCGAACCGGTCGCGCCGGGCAAGCTGCCCAATGTCGCGATGAGCGTTCGCATCATGGGCGTCGGCGCCGGTCTGGGCGAGATGGGCCATGCCAAGGTGTTCATGACGCCCGAGTTCGGACCGCGCGTCCGATTGGGCATGATTATGACCGACGCCGAGCTGGAGCCCGACCCGATCATCAAGCCGGGCACGCTGTGCAACCAGTGCGGCCGCTGCGTGATCGACTGCCCCGGCAAGGCGATTCCGCCGGCCCGGACGATTGACAAGGACCTGCACATCAACGTCGGCGGCGAGGACATCCATTGGGGAGACGTCGACATGGGCCGCTGCACGATGACCCACCATGGCCTCAACAACCGGATCTCGCCGTTCCTGAAAAAGGACCTGCCCAACCTCGAGATGGACGTGCAGAACATGAACATTACCGAGGAAGAGGCCTATCGCATGACCTATACCATCGCCCAGGGCACCTGGGGATCGGTTTACGACCAGCCGGACAACTCGATTATCCATTATTACAAGTACGTCCTGAGCCATGTCGGCTACTTCGCGATCTGCGGCGCGCGCGGCTGCATATGCAGCTGTATGGATTCGCTGGAGAAGCGCAAGGCGATCAAGAACCTGTTCCATAATCCGCTCTACAAGCGCCCCCTCTGGATGTTGCCCTGGCAGCAGAAGGAAAAGGTCGGCCGCATCAACGCCTGGCGTGAAGAGTACTTGGACAAGCGCGATCCATCCATGCGCAAAAATGAATACTGACCGATATCGGGTCAAGGAGGTATGGCATGAACGAGTTTAAGAAGGCTATCCAGGCGAAAGCCAAGGACCTGCAAATCGATCTGGTCGGTTTTGCCGCCAGGGACCGCTTTGTCGGTTTGGATCCGCAGCACGACCCCTTCAGCATTTTTCCGGAAGGACATACGGTCATCCTGGTCGGACAGATGATCCCGCGCGGCACGCTGCGCGGCGTCGAAGATGGAACCGATGTCAATTCCTACAGCAACTTCGGCTATTCGTGGCTGGACAACCAGTTTGTCGCCCAGTCCACCTATGACCTGGTCCGCTTTATCGAGGACGCCGGTTGGGAAGCCTGCCCGATTTTCCCCAACCCGATGTCGACCACCGCGATGGGCGTTTCGGTCGCCGAAGGGCGTCCGGCCCCCAACGTGACACCGGACTTCGACTATGCGGCCGTCGCCTGCGGTTTGGGCGAGCTGGGCTTCAACCAGGAGATCCTGACCCCGCAGCTGGGCCACCGCCAGCGTTTCCAGATGATTATCACGGACGCCGAGCTGGAGTCCGATCCGTTATTGGAAACATCGGTCTGTGCCCGTTGCAATGCCTGCGTCGACGCCTGCCCGCTGGGCGCGATCAGCAAGGACAAGACCATTACCCGCACGATCTGCGGCAAAACGTTCGAAATGGCCGAGATCAACTTCGAGCTGTGCAAGAAATGCCCCAACGGCGGGATGGCCAACCGGCTGCACCCGACCGGCAAGCCGGACCGCTATGCGGCCATCTGCAACCGCACCTGCCTGGCGGAACTGGAAAAACGCGGCATCGGCGAGATGAAGCGGGCCTTCCGCACCCAGGAGCCCTGGAAAAAGAATCGCCGCGGCGATCTGCTCTGAGCGCGAGGAAGGCAGGATGAGATTCATCCTGCCTTCTGTCTGCCTTGAAGGGAGGCTTTGCGATGGAACAGCTAAAACAGGCTATCCTGAAACAAGCCGGCGAATCCTGGGTCGATCTGATCGGCTTCGCCGCCCGGGACCGGTTTGACGCCTTAGACGGCGCAGCCAATCCGTTCAGTTTGTTTCCGGAAGGCAAGACCGTGATCATGGTCGGGCGCCGCATCACCCGAGGAGCCCTGCGCGGTGTCGAGGAAGGCACCAACCTGGCCGATTACAGCATGTTCGGCCAGTCCTGGCTGAACGACACCTTCTTGTCCCAAAGTACCTTTGACCTGGTCCACTGCCTGGAGCGGGCCGGCTGGGAAGCGATGCCGGTCATGCCCGGAAAGTCGTCGCCCGGTGTGGATTTTGCCTATGCCGCGGTCGCCTGCGGCCTGGCGGAAATCGGGTTTGACGGCCAGATCCTGACGCCCCGATTCGGGCCGCGCCAGCGCTGGCACATGATCCTGACCGACGCCCCGCTGTCGTCGGATCCGTTGCTGGATCGGACCGTCTGCGACCATTGCGGGTTATGCGCCGACCTGTGCCCGTTGGGCGCGATTGACAAAGATAAGACCGTCACCCGCCAGATCTGCTCCAAAACGTTCGAAATCGCAACGGTTGATTTCGAACGGTGCAAAAAGTGCCCCAATGGCGTTTTGGGTCCCGTGGACAGCCTCGGACAGCCGGACCGCACGGCGATGTTTTGCAGCCGCACCTGCATCGAACACCTGAACCAACAAGGTCTTGTCGAGAACCGTTTCAAACAGCCCCTGCGCAAGCGCCCGGCGTGGCGTCAGGATGCCGACGGACGGCCTTTGCCGGCGCTGGACGGCGCAGGCAAGCCTGTTCAGGATTGACGGGAGGTGCCCCATGGAACTGACCTCAAAACTGCTTAAAGAAAAAGCCAGGGAACTGGGCATCGACTGCATCGGCATCGGCAGCGTCGACCGTTACAAGGATGCGCCGGTCATGTTCAGCCCGCTGACCCTCTACCCGGACTGCAAGACAGTCATCACCCTGGCCATGCGGATCCCGCGCGGCTCGTACCGCGGCATCATCGAAGGGACGCACTGGCACAACTACACGTTCTATTCCTACAACCGCCTGAACACGATCTTCCGCCCGCGTCTGACCTATGCCCTGACCTGCTTTATCGAGGATTTCGGCTGGGAAGCGATGCCCCATTATCCAGGCGGACCGGAAGTGTCAGGCCGCCTGGAACCGCTCGCCCCGGGCAAACTGCCGCCGGAAGTCGCCTTATCGGCCCGGATTATGGCGGCCGGGACCGGAATGGGCGAGATCGGACACAGCAAGGTCTTCCTGACGCCTGAGTTCGGCCCCCGCATACGCATCGGCATGATCCTGACCGACGCCGAACTGGAGCCGGATCCGGTGCTGCCAACCGGGACCATCTGCAATTCCTGTGGCCGCTGCGTGACAGACTGCCCCGGCAACGCCATTCCGCGCACCCGGGAAAAGGACCGTCCGGATGTATCCATCCAGGTCGGTTCGGAGAAGCTGCACTGGGGCGATGTGGACATGGGCCGCTGCACGCTGACCCACCACGGGCTCAACAACCGCATCTCACCGTTTTTGAAAAAGGACCTGCCCAACTTTGCCCTCGATGTCACCCAGGCCGACATGACCGAAGAGGAAGCCTACATGCTGACCCATGTCATCGCCGGCGGCACCTGGGGCCGCAAGTTCGGCGCCCCCGACGATTCCATGATCCATTACTACCGCTATATCCGCGGCCATGTCGGCTATTTCGCCCTCTGCGGCGCCCGCGGCTGCATCTGTGCCTGCATGGATTCGCTCGAGAAACGCAAGGCGATCAAGAACCTGTTTAAAAACCCGCTGTTCAAACGCAAGCTGTGGATTTTGCCGGTCAAGCCGGAAAAGAAAATCGGCCGGTTGAACCTGTCGCGCGAGACCTATCTCGACAAGCGTTATCCGGGACTGCGTGACCGCGAATATTGAATCGAACCGAAGGAGGACCCTACATGAACCAGACGTACCAGGTGCGCTGCCTTGGAACAGGCGACCTGCTGCATGACGACGGATTCTTGCTGGCCAATCCGGCCAGCGCCAAGCCGGCCCTGATCCGGGCCGAGTACGCCAATCGCCAGCTGACGGTGCGGCCGGAAAACCCCGGCATCTTCCGTTTTGCCGACTGGCTGCCCGTCAGCCGCATGCTGCCCGGACAAGGCTATCCGGTCACATACCGCAGCGAAAACCTGGCCCGCAAGCTTGGCCTGGAACGGTTGTACATTACCTTCTCTGGTTACTGGCCCGCAATGGGCGCGGCGATGAGCACCGGCACGTTCAAGGAATGCGAAGCCTACGCGGTCTGTGCGCGCTACCCGCAGGACTCTCGCCGGATCCTGGTGGTGGCTTCCGCCGGCAACACGGCCCGCGCGTTTCTCAAGGTCGCATCCGAAAACAGGATTCCGCTGGTGGTTGTCGTACCGCGGATGAGCCTTAGCGAGCTCTGGCAGGAAAAGCCGCTCAGTCCCTGGGTCAAGATCCTCGTCTCTGACAACGACAGCGACTATTTTGACGCGATCCAGCTGGCGGACGAGCTTTGCAGCCAGGACGGGTTCCAGCCTGAAGGCGGCGCCAAGAACATCGCCCGACGGGATGGGATGGGAACGACAGTCCTGTCGGCGGTTACTTCGATCGGTGAAATTCCGGATGCCTATTACCAGGCCATCGGCAGCGGCACCGGGGCGATCGCCGCCTACGAAGCCAACCTGCGCCTGATCCAGGACGGCCGCTTCGGCGATCGGGTCATGAGTTTGCGCCTGTCACAAAACAGGCCGTTTTTGCCGATCTATAACGCCTGGCAGAAAAAGAGCCGTGACATCGAAACGTATGCGGCAGACGAAGCCCGCCGCTTGAGCAGCCAATTGTATGCCAAGGTGCTGGCCAACCGCAAGCCGCCTTATGGACCTGTCGGAGGCCTCTACGACGCGCTGGCCGCGACCGGCGGCGAGGTGCTGGCAGTCAGTAACGATGAGGCCAAAGCTGCCCGGGATCTGTTCGCGGTCAGCGAAGGCTGCGACATCTGCCCCGAATCCGGTGTTGCCCTGGCCTCCCTGCAGCAGGAACTGGCTGGTGGCCAGCTCGACCGCTCCAGCCTGATCATGCTGAATGTGACGGGCGGCGGACAAGAAAATATCGCGCGCGATATCAAGCCGAAACCCGTTTCGGCCGATGCGGCCATCGATCCGGATCGCGCGACGCCGGAAGACAAACGCGCCGTGTTTGACCGGCTGAGGAGCGAGATCCTGGCTTCCCTCGGCTGAGCGCTGCACGTGTCCAGGTGTTTTTATGACGGACATCCCAGCGATGGATGTGTTCAGGTTATCCATAACATATAGAACGAAGCAAAAAATATTGTTGACAAGGCACAAAGATTGGCATAATATAATGTTCAGCAATATAAAACATTGACAATAACTTTCAGCATGAACGAATGACGCTGACGCATCGTATTGCAAAAAGGCACCCTTCTCCGGTACTCCCGGAACCATGACATTGAACCGCCGGGTCGATGTGACCTGAGCAGAAGGAGGTTTTCTCTTGAGCAAAGATGTCACAACCGCGCCGTTGCGGTCAGAACTGCTGGTCAAGCGCCGCAAGAGCCTGATCAGCCGCATCATTTTGAATCGTGAAATTTACCTGATGGCCCTTCCGGGACTGATTCTGCTGGTCATTTTCCGCTACCTGCCCATGTACGGCATCACGGTTGCCTTCAAGGATTTCAATGTCATCAAAGGCATCATCGGCAGCCCCTGGATCGGATTTGAGAACTATGAGCGCCTGATGAGCTCCAGTGAGTTCAAGCGCGCCTTTGGCAATACGCTGTCGATCAGCGTGCTGCGTATGGTTTTCGGCATGCCGCTGCCGATCATCCTGGCCCTGTCGCTCAACGAAGTGCGCAACATGCTCTACAAGCGGTCTATCCAAACGATCGTCTACATCCCCCACTTCATCTCCTGGGTCGTTGTCGCCGGCATCTTCATGGACCTGCTTTCACCGAGCACCGGCCTGATCAACCGCCTGATCGAGATTCTGGGCGGGAAACCGATCTTTTTCATGACCAACCTCAAGTGGATCCGGACGGTGGTCGTCGGCTCTGAAATCTGGAAGGAGTCCGGCTGGGGCGCGATCATCTACCTGGCGGCCATCACCGGTGTCGATCCGGAACTCTACCAGGCTGCCTCGATCGATGGCGCCGGACGCTGGCGCCAGACGATCCACGTGACGCTGCCCGCGATCAAGGGCACGTTCATCGTCCTTTTGATTATGCGCCTGGGCGGCCTGATGGGCGCCAACTTCGAACAGATCTACATGATGTACAACCCGACGGTCTACGCCAAGATCGACGTCATCGACACCTACGTCTTCCGGACCACCTTCGATACGCTTGACTTCGGTTACACCACAGCGGCCGGCCTGTTCTCACAGGTCATCGGATGCATCCTGCTCTTGTCCTCGAACGCACTGGTCAAGCGCATGGGCGGCCGCGGCATGTATTAAGGAGGACCGAACGATGCGTCGAACACGAGGCGAACAGGTTTTTAACGTTTTCAACATATTTTTGTTGGGACTGCTGGGCTTTACCTGCCTAATGCCCTTTGTACACATCATTGCCAAATCGCTGAGCTCGGAGATTTTCGTCCTGGCCAAGGAGGTCGTCTTCCTGCCCAAGGGTTTCACGCTTAACGCCTACTACTTCATCGTGATCAACAACCAGTTCCAGAGGTCCTTCACGCTGACCGTCAGCATCACGGTCATCGGCACGGCTGTCGCCTTGCTGACGACCTCCATGACGGCGTTTGTCCTGACCCGCAAGGATCTGCCCGGCGGCTTGTTTATCGCCCTGCTGTATATCTTCACGATGTTCTTTGGCGGCGGCATGATCGCCACCTACATCCTGTACAAGCAGATCGGCCTGATCGACAACTACTGGGTCCTGATTTTCCCGGCCTGCATCAACCCGTTCAACATCGTCCTGATGCGCAACTTCTTCGAAAGCATTTCACCGTCTCTCGAGGAGTCGGCCAAGATCGACGGCGCGTCGCACTTCAGGATCCTGTTTAAAATCATCCTGCCGCTGTCCAAGGCCGCCCTGGCGACCATTGGCCTTTTCTTCGCCGTGACATACTGGAACAGCTTCGTCGGCGCACTGCTCTACACGACCAAGCGTGAGCTGATGACCATGCAGCTATACCTGCGCAACATGCTGACGGCGATCGACAATCTCATGGACACCAACTCTGAAATGCTGGATACGCTGGCTACGGAAACCGTCCGGGCCGCGACGATCATTGCCGCTATGGTTCCAATCCTGATGGTCTACCCCTTCGTCCAGAAGTATTTTGTCAAGGGCATCATGATCGGCGCCATCAAGGAATAACCAAGCCGGCCGCACCTGCGGCCACCCGCCATGAAATTGCCAAACCGCACCTCGGATGCGTCTGCCAGAAGGGAGGGAGCTTGTCCGAACCGATTTGCCATTCCAACGATCCATGAACAGCCATGCCAAGCCAAAAATAAAAAAGGAGAAACGCTATGACTGGAAAAAAGAGAACCCTGATCATCTTGTCCATCGTCCTTGCCCTGGTTGTCGCTCTGGCCGGATGCCAGGGCGGTACCGGAACAACCAAGGCGACTGGTTCGACAACGTCATCGGGTGAGCCGATGAAGATGCTGGTCCGCATGTTCTACCATGGTGAAATCGACAAGACCATGGCCCAGGGCGGCATTGATTTCAACGACAACAAGTTCGCCAATTTCCATCGCGAAAATTCCGGCATCGACGTGACCTTCGAGCCAGCCCTGGCCGATGGCGCCAGCGAAGCCCAGAAGAAGGCCATGATCCTGGCCTCCAACGACACCCCGGACCTGATGGACATGAACCGCACCGAGTATTACAAGTACGCTTCCCAGGGTGTTTTGACCGACGTCGAGCCTTACCTGGCCCAGATGCCCGACTATTCCACTCTGGTCAACTCCTACGGCGACAACCTGATCGAATACGTCCGGTTTAACGGCAAAGTCTATGCCTTCCCGAGCGTGCTCGAGGAGAGTGACCTCAACCGCACCCATGCCGGCGGCATCGGCGTCCGCAAGGATGTCATGGATGACCTTGGCATCGCCGTTCCCAAAACGATCACTGATTACTACAACATGTGGAAGACCGTCAAAGACAAGACCGAACTGATCCCGCTGACCTCAGCCGGCGACGGCTTCTCCGCGATCAAGGCTGCCTACCGTGTTGCCCTCAACTACAAAGAAGTCGGCGACAAGCTCGAATACATCTGGGTGCAGCCCGAATTCAAAGATTACCTGACCTTCATGAACAAGCTGTATAACGAAGGCCTGCTCGACCAGGAATTCATTACCACCACCGGCACGACACTGACGGAAAAATTCATGGGCGACAAGGCGTATTCACTTAACACCGGCTGGGCGACGCTGTGCGTCAGCCTGCGCGACATCGGCACCAAGATCGACGGCGCCGAGATGGCGTTCATGCCGCAGCCGACCGGCTCCAACGGCGAAAAAGCCCTGTTGTTCCACAACTGGCCTGTCCAGCGTCTCTGGGTCATCCCGGAAGCCGCCAAGAACAAGGAAGCTGCTGTCAAGTTCTTCAACTATATGTCGACCAAAGAATCCAAGATGGTCCAGGACTACGGTATCCTGAACGACGACTACACGCTCGACGCCGCCGGCAAGCCGGTTCAGACCCTCGAGCAGCAGATGAACGTCACCTGGAAGATCTGCTACGAAGTCATGGCTACACCGGATTCCTTCAAGGTCCGCCTCGTTGCCAAGGGCTATGACTGGGCATACACCCAGGCCCAGGAAGCTGAAAAAGACGCTGACTTCACCCGCAACCTGCTGGCGATCCTGCCGGTCGACGAGGAATTCCTCAAGGTTGAGCAGAAGCTGGCTCTGAGCACGTTCATCAGCGAAGAAACGATCAAGTTCATCACCGGTGTCCGTCCGATGGCCGAATTCGACAAGTTCGTCTCCGAACTGAAAGCGAAAGGCCTCGATGAGCAGACCGAAGCCCTGAACACCTGGTACACCAAGTACAAAGACTGAATCGTGTCTCGTAACATGCATGGCTGAAAGGAGAGGGGTGCCTGACGGCACCCCCCTTCTTGGCCACAACGGCAAGCAATACAGCAAATGGAGCGTCTCCATGATCAAGGTGGTCCTCAAAAGTCTTAACATTCTGGAAATCGTCTCGGCAAATGGCCGGGACCCGGTTCGGCTGTCCGAACTGGCCCAGCAACTGGGCGAGAAACCATCGACAGTCGCCGGCATCGTGCGCACCCTTACGGAAGCGGGTTACCTGCAAAAGGACCCGGTGCGCGGCTACCACCTGGGCATCATGGCCACCACGTTGACGCATTCCGACCTGTATAAGCGAAACTTGCTGATCGCCGCCAGAAAGCATGTAGCCGAATTCGCCCGCCAGAATGGCTTGCTGTTATCGCTGAACGTCCTGCGCAACAATGTCCGCCACACGATCATGGAGGTTTCCGACCAGGGCGAGGTGATCATGCAGGCCCGGGCCAACGCCGCCGTCATGAACTCGGCGACCGGCCTGATTCTGCTCAGCCACCAGCCCCGTCACAACCAGGATGAAATCCTTGATTTTTACGGCCTGCCGCGCCGCTTTTCCGGTTATGAGGATTTTATGCATTACCTGGAAGAGATCAAGCGGGCCGGATATGTGGAGATTTCACGGCCGGTCAGCCGGGTCGCCGTCGGCGTACCGGTCTGGAATGACGGACAAGTGGTCGCCGGCCTGGGCGTTTTCCTCACCGTGGAGCAGCGTAAGCAATACGATATCCGCCGGGTCGTCGGGTTGCTGACAGACATGTCCGCCAAGATCACCCGCGACATGGATCAGGCTGACAAGGAGGATGCGGCACAAGCCTCCGGCTGATCAGCCCCAGGTGGCTTTGACGCCGAGGATCTCGTCGGCCAGTTGGCGTATGGTATCGGGCGACAGGGCTTCCCGCGGCGCGAGGATGACGATCTCGGAGCGCTCTCCGGTCAAGTTGACCGGGTCGAGACGAATCTCCTGACCGATCACGTCCAGGCGGCAGAACCCGGCTTCGGTTCGAACCAGTCCCTTGATCCGATAAACGCCGCTTTGCAGGGCTTCAGCGAATTGCTGGAGCTTTTTTGTGTCGAGAAGATCGTCGGTCAGCAGCAACGAGGTGACCGGCCGGTTGCCGGGCGTATTCAGGCTGGGCAGGGGACGCAGCCGGGAACGGCGCAGCCGAGCGAGTTCGGCCGGATCGATTTGGCCGAACGTGGTGCTGACCACGTTGGCCATCGGGTTCAGGCGCCGGACACTGGACCTGACCGCTTCCAGCGTTTCGGATTCGACGAGATCCGCCTTGTTGATCACGACCAGGGAAGCGGCCAGGATCTGGCGGTTGATCGTGTCCAGGCTCTGGCTCAGCTTTCGAAAATATTTGGCGTCGATCACACAGATTGCGCCGGCATAGGTGTAGGGCCGGCTGGTCTTTTTGTCCAGCTGCCCGACCATGTCCTTCATGTTGGCGGGGTCAGCCAGACCGGAGCTTTCGATCAGGAGATAGTCGAGATCGAATTCGAGCATCCGGGCCATGCTGTCGACAAAGGTACCGGCCAGGCATTGGCAGAAGATCGAGCCGTTGTTTAGTTCGGCGACCTGGAAACCGTGCCCGCTGACAACAGGCGCGTCAATGCTGGCCTTGCCGAACTCGTTGACGATGACGCCGAGTCTGACCGGATCTGGCCGATCAGGACTACCCGCATGGGGCAGAACGGTCATCAGGTGATTCAAAACTGATGTCTTGCCGGCACCCAGAAAGCCGGTCAGCAGGATAATCGAGGTCTTGGTCATAGATTTCTCCTAAGTGGTATTCTACTTTAAGCATACAGGTGTCCAGGGCACCTGTCTTGTCATCTGTTCTGATTTATGGCACTTTTTGGATATTTTCTGGCCTGTTAGCCAATAACCAGAATCAAATTAGATTATCATCGATAGCAGAAACCATTTCATATGGTAAAAAAAGTGTACCAAAAGAACGTGTTGCATTCGATTATATAGAAATATTCGAGTGCATAACATTTAGTGATTATGCATTGAGAATCACCGCTGCTCAGAAAACTTCGCTGTCCCTGCTGCTGATCCGGGCTGTTTAGCCTTCCTGTCCATCCGGGTCAGGATCAGGTGCGCCGCCACCGCGATTAGCGGGAAGACGGTTGCCACCAGGATGCCCAGGCGGATGGCGCCCTGTTCGGTTGTGACTTGCAGCCAGGAGGCCATCCGGCTGCCGAGTTCTGAGCGCAGGGCTCTTTCGACGGTCTGCCCGGTCAGCCAGGGCGCAATCGCGGCCCCGATATCGCCGGCTGCGGCCAAGATGGCGAACATCCAGGCGCCGGCCAGCGGATAGCGCTCCGAGCAGACAACCAGCGTTCCCGGCCAGAGCAGGGCGACCGCCAGGCCGCAGAAGCTGCAGGCCACCAGGCTGATCGCATTGACCGGTGCCAGGGCAACCGTCACATAGAGGATGGCCGCCAGCACGGAACCGCCGACCAGGACATGGTGCATGTTTATTTTCGACCCGAATGCGCCGTACAGCATGCGGCCGACCCCGATCATGACGGCGAACAGGCACATGCCGAGCAGATCGCCGGTCAGCTTGGGCAGCATCAGGGCCTTTTCGGCGAACGTCGAAGCCCACTGGTTCATGACGATCTCGGCGCCGGCTCCGGCAAAAATCGCCACCAGCGCGACCAGGTAATAGGGCTTGAAGAGCAGGTCCTTCATGGTCTGGCGGTGCTCGACGGCGATGACATCCGGGAACGGGGCTCCCGCGAACATGATGCAGTCGAGGATCGGCACGAGCGCCCAGACCAGCACGATGACCGGCCAGGCAGAATAGGGGAAGAGGAACAAGAACAGCGTCGTCAGGATGATCGTCAGAACCTGGCCCCAGGCGTAAAACGAATGCATCAGGCTCATCGCCGGACCGGTGTCGTTGCCCGGGATGGCAGCCACGATCGGGCTCAGCAGGATCTCGTGCAGACCAGCCGCGAACGAGAAGATGACGGTGGCGATCAGCATGCCGGTGAATTCGCGGCCGGGAAACAGCCAGGGTGTCAGCGCAAACAGGATCAGGCCGAACGCGGCGGCCAGGCTGGCCGGCAAGATGATGCGCCGATAGCCGAAGCGGTCGATCGCGCCGCTGAACAGGATATCCGCACTGACCTGGGCGGTGAAATTGACCCCGACCAGGATGCCCAGCTGTCCGTACTGCAGGTCGTAAAGACCCATCAGGGGAATGAACAGGATCGCCGTCAGGTTGGTGACGACCGCCTGCACGAAGATGCCGACAAAACAGGAGACCGTCGTACGCCGGTAGGTTGCAGGTGACATGGTCAGGTGCGCTCCTTGTCGTCACGAGTCTGGATCAAGCCCAGCAGATCGGCATGAACCGCCCGGCTGGCGGCCAGAACGCTGTCACCGCGGCGCAGGCTGGGGTCCTGTCCCTGCCAGTTGGTGATGATCCCGCCCGCCTCCCGGATCAGCAGGGAGCCGGCGGCATAGTCCCAGGGCTGCAAGGTCATCTCTAAGAAGCCGTCGAGACGCCCGCAGGCGATGTAAGCCAGGTCGAGTGCCGCTGAGCCGGACCGGCGCACCTCGAGCGTGCGCAAAAAAACCTGTTCAACCAGTTGGAACGTCGTATGCGCCAGCGTGCGGTCATACGGGGTCGTGCCGAAGCCGACCAGGCTGTCTGCCAGCCGGGTGACAGAACTGGTTTGGATCCGCTCCCCATTCAGGAAGGAACCGCCCTGCTCCTTAGCCAGGAACAGCTCACCGCTATAGGGGTTGAAGACGATGCCAAGTGTCACGCGGCCCTCTTCGGCCAGCGCGAGCGAGATAGCCGAATGACGGTAGTCGCGCATCAGGTTGGTGGTGCCGTCGACCGGGTCGAGAATCCAGGTCGGCCTGACAAAGCTGGTTTGGTTGACATCCGATTCCTCGGCCATGACCGCAAAATCCGGTGTCCGCTGCTTGAGCTCGGCCAGAATGTAGCTCTGTACTGCCAGGTCGATTGCCGTCACATAATTGGCGGCGCCTTTTTCCAGAACAGCATAAGCTTTGGTTTGCAAATTAAGAATCAGCCGGCCGGCTTCGCGCACGATCTGGCTGATTGATTCGAGCCATTTTTCATCTTTGGGCATCAACATTTGTTTCACCTGCCTGCCTGGCCGTTCAGCCGGCCAGCAGCTCTCATCCTACCATGAGCCGGCAGGTCGCGCAATCGAAAACGAGGTCGTTGCTTCTGTTACTGCGGCAAAACCGAAAAAGGGTAACAATAAGAGACAAAGATAGAAGCTGCCTGGCGGTCAATACTGCCGGGCAACCCGATAAAGGATGTGTTGACCATGACCAAGTTATATACCACGACCGTGACCAATACAGGCGGACGCGGCGGCGGACGTTCAGAAACGTCCGACGGTTCGTTTGCCGTCGCGATCGCCCCGCCGAAGGAGATCAGCGGCAAGGCCACGACCGCGACCAACCCGGAGCAGCTGTTCGCCGCCGGCTACAGCGCCTGCTTTAACAGTGCGCTCAATGCCGCTTTGCGGGATGCGGGTGTTTCGTATAAAACAAGCTCTGTGACTGCAACCGTTCACCTGCTTAAGGACGAAAAAACCGGTTATGCCATCGCAGTCGAGCTGACGGTCGCCATCGACGATTTCTCGCAGGCCGACAACCAGAAATACGCCGACCTGGCCCACCAGATCTGCCCCTACTCTAAAGCTGTCAGGGGCAACATCGACGTGACCGTCAAGGGCGCTTGAAAAAGATATGAAAAAAGGCCTGGCTCTGAAAATGGAACCAGGCCTTTTTCGTTGCCATTTAGACGGATTGCAGCAGCATGGCGCGGCTGCCAATCAATATGACCGACAGGTGGCCGTCTTTTTTTACTTCATAGGTCTGATCGCACGTCAAGCTCCGGTAGTTTCCGGGTGGGACATCGCTCAGGGTTATCATGCCGTTTTTCGGTTCGACCAGGGCGACCAGAAGATAGGTTTTCCCATCTGCGCCTGCTGCGGCTAGCACGCGGGCTTCAGGCTCAAACGCTTTTGGCTGCCATATCAGGTTCGATGCGAAATCCTTTGTTTCGATCTCATCCGAGCCGGACAACAGAACGAAACCATTGTCGACCAGCAGCTCACCTGGATTTACGAAAAAGCCGCCCGTCCGGCAGGTGGTGCAGATTTCATCGGCCAGCAGCATGCCGGGCTTGCCGTCCATAATCCCAATCTGCCGCTCGGTGGGTGAATGCAGCGTCAAGCTATCCCGGCTGTAAGCGATGGCGACACCCAGCTGCTGTTCGACGTTGATCCAGTTGCCGCCGTACGCCTGCATGAAATCATGGTCTTTTTGGCGCAAGACGGTTACCCTTCCGTCAGCGGTCCAATAGACGCGGCTGTCCGGCATCCGCTTGTTGAAGATGTCGTTGGGGATTTGCAGGAACAGACCTTTGACAGCGGTCAGATAGGAGCGCATCGTGGAACGGATGTGTTGCATCACCAGAACCGTCCGGTCGTCCGGCAGGGCAGCGAAGACGATTCGGCTTTCGGCATTGTGCTCTTTTGCCTGGCCTTCCGCCAGGAACCCCTCGGTGTAGACGGCTGTCTGGCCGTAGGTCAAAAAGCCGCCATCGAACATGTTTTCATTGTGGTTGACGATCTCCTGCCAGGTCTTTCGTCCTGAGCCCGCGATCTGGCCGGCGAGGTTGGTCCGCCACTCGGCCAAATCACTCTGTTCCGGCGGCAGGCACAAGCCCTGCGGTCTTTGCGCGGCCAGCCAGGTCCAGGACACGAAACGCCTGGCGGACTGGTGCAGGCAAGAACCGTGGTACACGTCATGCCAGCTGCCTGTCCGGTATTTCGGCGGATTATCCAAAACAGCCTCGGGGATGGCAACCATCCGGCGCCAATAAGCGCCCATCGACAGGGAACAGGCCCGGTCGGATTCCAGACGGGTATAGTAGAGCGGTGACAACGATTCGATAGCGCCGCAGCGGTCAGACAAGAATAGGCCGTCATTGTTGTGGGCGACTTCCCTATGTACGTGTTCGAGCCAACCGCTTTCGAAACGGATCGCGTCGCGGTCATCAAGCCAGTCGGCCATCATCAGCCACATCGGAATGGCGTAATCCTGGCAGTAGCAATATCGGACCCGGGTATCGCCGCCGATGCGCAGCAGCCGGCCGTCCGAACATGTCAGATGCTTGACAAGATCCCAGAGCGACCGGACATGGTGAAACAACACTTCCGGCGGTTTCAACCCCTTCTCCCTGTAAAGAAAAAAGAGCATGGCGATATTGGACAAAACGATCACCATGTAACCCAGATTCATGTATCCATGGTGATTGAGCGCATAGGATTCGAAAAAGTTGTACCCGACATGCTGTTCGGCAACCGTTTTCCCGTCCAGGATATCCGCAGAAAAGGCATCTTCAGGAATGGATATGGCATTGACCATAAACCGGCTGCCTTTTTCCCGATAACCCGCGGCGTTGGGCGCGTCCGGATACATCGCAGCCGTCCGGTGCAGCATGGCGCCGTTCCAGAAGTTGCTTTCGGGCTTGTTGTTTTTGACCGGTCCAGCTTCAATGGGGTAACATTCAAGCAACCAGTCGCTTTCCGAGATCAAGACAGCACGCAGTAAGGCCCGGTCATGGTCAGTCAGGTACGCGTCAAGTGCCGCAACGCCATGCATCATGCGCTCCAGTCCGAGTACACTGATCCAGGTGTGCCCCCAGGATGTCATGTCCATGCATGAGATCGTTCCGACCAAATGGCTTTCCAGGTTAAAGCGCAGTAAAGCCAGCGTGAGTTCGATCAGGTCTGCCTGTGTCATACCGGTCCGCTCTTTGCTGTACTCGGGATGGGTTGCGACAACAGCGAAAGCGGCAAACGCCTTTTGCTGGGTCTGCACCCCCCAGGAGTTATACCCGGTTCCGTAAATGGCCAGATCTGGCCGATCGGGATGGCGCGCGATGTGACGCATGGACGATTTGATCCAAGGTTCGAGCAAGAGGATATAGTCATGTGCGTTGATCTTCAGCTTATCCTGTTGTGTCATAGCGCCTGCCTCCGATTAAAATTGATATGACAGCCACAATTTTGTCATGTCAGTTTGAGCAGTTCAAGTGCGGCTTGTTTTGTGCCGGAAGATACACCTGGCGATAAGGGCAGGAAAAGAAAAAACGTAACTTTCAAGTGACCTATGTGCATGAACAAACATTCTATGAATGACTGTTGCAATGCTCCTAAAATCTTTATGCCGCATAGATTTTGATACCATTTTGATTAACCTTGTCTTTGAAGAGCGATTTCTCAATGCGTTGCCTTGTATCGATCAAGTCAACGTCCTTATATAACGAGCGAACGACATCTTCGAAGCTTTGCCAGTGCTGTACGAGCCAAAAAGAACTGCTCGTCTGACATGGTGATTGCGAAAAACAGGATCAAGAAGGGTCCTGATTTCAGCTATTGTATATTTTTAAAGCTTTTTCTGCTTGCTGCCATCCGGGTAAACCCTCTTATCGTGTTTTGATTATACCATGTTCAGCGTAACGGACCAATCAGTCCGGATGGACAGGATGTCATCGATCAGCCTGTTTCCGGTCACTTGCTTGCCCGGTTCTAGCCCGGACGGTATACTTGAAACGAGGAGCGTTCTTCCGGAAAGGATGCCGGTCGCATGACAACAATCCTGCCTGATGATGTGAAATCGAAACGGTTCGCCTGGTTGCGCCAATTTGCCAAACCTGTGACGCAAACACAGTTTGTTTGGCTGGTTGTGCTGCTTGTATTAGCGCTCATGGGCGAAGCCCTGGCGATGCGGCGGGTTTCGGTCATTGCCTGGCTGGCGCCGCGTTTATGGCTGGGTCTGGGCGTTGTTGTGTTTGCCGCCATCCTGGGCCGGGCTGCCTGGCAGCTGGCACGAGACATCCGGCAGCGATGCTATCTTGCGCTGCTTGTCACGCTGTCCCTGTCCGCCCTGCTGCTCTGGCCGCTGCTGGACTCATCCCGCGGGGTGATCGGCCAGGATGCGACCCAGCAGATGGCTGCCGGCCTGGCCGCATACGGCCAGCCAGACTGGAACTTTACCGGCCGGGCTTTTCTCGGCTATCCAAGCCGCCAGTACCTGCTGGCTGCCTGGCCGGCCTTATTGCTGGGCCGTACGGAAACCGCCCTCAAAGTCGGCTTCGCCTGGCCGTTCTGGCTCGGCCTGATCCACTTTGCCAACGGACTCCGCGCTTATGCCCGAACGAACAGGCGCCGTTATGGCGATGTACTCGGCCTGGCCGCCGTCACCGCTGTCGCCGCTTTCCCGTATGTCACGGAGTACTACCTGTACTTTGAGCACACGCTCTATCCTTGCTGTTTTGCGCTTCAAGCTATCGGCTGGCTGCTGTTGTTTTTGAACCGGCCGACATTCCTTCATGCCCTGGCGCTGGCCTTCACCGGCGGCGTCCTCGTTTTTTGCTACACACCGGGACTGGCCGTCGCCTTGTTGCTGGTGCTCGTCCTTTTTCTGGCCCGCTGGGCGCTTAAGGCCCATCCTCCTGCCGATCGCGCGGCGCTGGTTCTGGCCATTTCTCTGTTGGCGACCGTTGGCCTGTCGCTGCTTGCCGGGCGAGGCGACCGCTTCGCGCTGCTGCGCAGCGGCACGCCCGCCGAGCTCTGGCAAGCCGGGTTGACCGGGCTGCGGATCGCCCTGACCGGAGAGCCGGCCGTTTACACCGCGCACCTGCTGCCCCTGGTCTGGCTGTATCTGCTGTCGGCGCTGTTTTTTTTCTGGGGCCGGTTCCAGGCCGTTCTGGCCGCCTGGATTCTGGCCATCATCGTGCTGTCGCAGCTGCTCCAAGGCTACGCGGTCTACCCGCCGCCTGTTTCGTTCTCCCGCACCCTGGTTAGCGTGCCGGTCCTGGTGACCGCCTGGTTCCTGATTGCTTCCGGTTCATCGCCGCGCAAAAAATGGCTGGAATGGATTCGGCTGCCCAGGCGCTGGGGCCATGCGCTCCTGGTTCTGCTTGTCATCGTCAACCTGGCGGCCGGAACCTTGCACATGACCCGCCCCCTGGTCCAGGGGGATGCAGCCAAGTACTACGCGCCGGGCTTGCTCCAGCCAATGCACCTGCTGGTTCGGGACATCAACAGGCAGGCTGCGTTAGCCGGCCTGCAAACAGATGACGCGTTTACCCTGATCATATATACCGACTCGGTCTGGCTGAAAAACCCTGTCGACTACACCCGCTATTTCTATCCCCGCGCCCGTACGGTTGTCCTGGGTTCCGGCCAGACTCTGCCAGATCATCTTAATGCGCAGCAGCCCTGGCTGATCTATATCCTCGATGACGCCGCAGCCGATCCGTCTCTGTTCCGGACAACGGCGGCAAAACCAGCCGTCATCGAACTGGACCGCTCGCACAGCCTGGCTGCCGCGCGCATACTGATCAATCCGCAGAACTGAACCGATCAGGTTCAGACACATCCTGGAGGTAGAAAGATGACACTGCAGATCGAACAAGTATCCCAGCACCCGACCATTGAATTTGCCGCCTGCGAGCTTGGCCGCTACCAGGCCCGAATGACCGGCAGCCAGGCGAATAACGTGACCTGCCGGATCCAAGTCGGGTTGTTCGCGGACTTGCTGCCCGACCGCGCCGACGCGACTCATCCGTTCGACGACGCGATCCTGATCGAAATCAGGAATGGGTCAGGGATCGTCGCCGGGATCAACCCGCGCAGCTGCCTGATCGCCGTCTACCGGCTGCTGCGAGAAGCCGGCTGCCGCTTCTTGCGCCCGGGTCCGGACGGTGAGCTGATCCCGGCCGCCGCATGGGAGCAGCTGGATGTGTCGGTCGACGAGCGACCGTCATACCGGCACCGCGGCCTGTGCATCGAGGGCGCCGTTTCGCGGGAGATCTTTTTGGCCATCATCGACTGGCTGCCCAAGAACGGCCTTAACGCCTACTTTATCCAATTTCGTGAAGGCTTCACCTTTTTCGACCGCTGGTACAGCCATAAAGGCAACCCCTTTGTGCCGTCCGACGCCAAGACTGTCGATGAGGTACGGGCCATGGTGGCGGAAGGCGCCGCGGCGATCCGGCTGCGCGGCCTGGTTTACCATGCGGTCGGGCACGGCTGGACCTGCGAGCCGCTGGGCATCCCGGGCACCGCCTGGGAAGCGGTCTCAACCGTTCCGGAAGGCGCCAGCCGCTACTTTGCCGAGATCGGCGGCAAGCGCGAGCTGTTCCACGGCGTTCCGCTCAACACCAACCTGTGCTACGGCAACCCCGAGGTCCGCGACCTGATCGTCCAGGCGATCGTGGATTACGCCGCAGAGCATGCGGAGGTCGACATCATCCACTTCTGGCTGGCCGACGGAACCAACAACCAGTGCGAATGCCCGCTCTGCCGCGACATTCGGCCGGCAGACTTCTATGTCGCGATGCTCAATGCCCTGGACGACGCCCTGACCAAGCGGCAGCTGCCCCAGCGGATCGTCTTTTTGGTCTATGTCGACCTGCTGTGGGAGCCGCTGCAGGAGAGCATCCGCAACCCCGACCGCTTCATCCTGATGTTTGCCCCGATCACGCGCACCTACAGTCAGGCGTTTGTGCCCGGCTCAGAGAATGCCACCCGCAAGCCGTACGTGCGCAACAGGCTGACCTTTCCGGTCTCGGCCGCGGAAAACCTGGCCTACCTCAAGCCCTGGCAGAAGCTGACCGGACGCAAGGGCGACGGCTTCGATTTCGACTACCACCTGATGTGGGACCACTACCGCGATCCGGGCCATGAGCTGTTGGCCCCGGTCCTGCACCAGGACCTGCAAAATCTGGGCGAACTGAGCCTCAACGGCCTGATTAGCTGCCAGGTCCAACGCCTCTTTTTCCCGACGCCGCTCCTGATGCAGATCGTCGCCCGGACCTTGTGGCAAAAAGACCTGAGCCTCGACGCGATCGCGACCGATGTCTACCAGGCGTCCTTTGGTGAAGCCGGAGGGCAGGTGCGCGCCAGCTTGAAACAGCTGTCCGCGCTGTTCAACGCGCCCTGGCTGCGCGGCGAGGAGCCGCTTGTGCAAGCTGCCCAGGCCGACAAGCTGCGCCAGGTTCCCGCCCTGGTGACCCGTCTGGCATCCCTGATCCAGGACAACCTCTGCACGCCGGATCCCTGCCAGCGTAAATCCTGGCAGCTGCTGGCCCTGTTCGGCGACTATGCCCTGCAGTTGGCCGAATTCTGCCTGGCGGTCGCAAGCGGCCAGCGCGACGAGGCCGGCCCGCGGCTGACGCGGCTGCTCAATTGGGTGTACGCCCATGAAGACAGCCTGGCATACGTCTTCGACAGCGTGATCCTATCCTCGGTCTTGCAGCGGTTCGTGAACCGGCTGGAAGAAGGCAAATGACGATCTAAAGGACTGTTAAGAAATGGGCAACACTTTTCTCCGAGAGATTGACGAGTCTGGTCAATCTCTCGGAGAACTTTTAGAGCTGCTTATTGATGAACAGTCCCTTGCGCCGGAAAGGCTGCCTGCGCGAGACCGTTTGGATCCGCCAGCCAGGCCGGCAGAACGATGACCGGCGGGGCTGACGGGCCCTGATTCCGGCGGCTGATCTCAAGCCGGATGAGCCGGGCCTGGGAGATTTTTGCGCTCACGGTGTATCCGCCGACCGCCGCCAGGCAGAACGAGAAGCTGCGCCAATGGTCGGGAACCGCCGGCGCGATGCGGATCGCCTTTTCGTCTGACTGGAGCAGCATCTCGTTGATTCCCTGTACATAGGTGCCCTCGGCGGTGGAAAACCAGGGTTTTATCGAGACCGCCGGTTCGTTGATCTCATAGATCTCGCTGAAGCAGCCGGCCGTCTCGGCGCCCTGGCGGGACGCGGCATAGGCTTTGGCGCCATCGCCGAGCCGGGCGTAGACGACGGCTTTCCAGGCGGCATACCAGGTACAGACCGATTTTCCGACCGGGTACATGTTGCCGAATGCGGCCTCGTCCTGGCAAAAATCGTCAATCGCCCGGCGCTGGAGCGGATCGTCGGGTGAAATTGCGCCGTAAGGGAACAGGCCGCTCATCACGGCGACGCTCTTTTGCGTGCAGCCCGGGTAAGGGACATACTTTTCGCCGTCGTGGGGCAAATGCCGGGCGAGCGCTTCGGCCTGCCTGGCCCAGCGGGCCGCATGTTCGCTGTCCTGATCCAGAAGGCCGGCAGCCTGGCTGGCAGCCCGAAAGGTGGCGATCGCGCCGCAGGTCGTCATATAGGCGTTTTCCACCGCCGAACCCAGCCGCTCCAGGTCCGTACACTTGCCGATCACCGTCCGGCCGTCCAGAAGGGTGTAGACCGACTGGAACGAAAAGAATTCAGCGCAGGCCTTGATCACGGGATAGCCCTGCCCGGCCAGAAAGTCCAGGTCATTGCTGTAGCGGTAATCCTGCCAGGCACTCAGGGCGATGTGCGCCATGTGGAAAATGTGATCGAGCCAGAAGCCGGACGGCGCCGCCTCCTCGCCGGTTTCGACCGTCTCCCAGGGGTAGCGCGCACCGCCGTTGAATAGTGTCTGGCCGTAGCGCGACGCCCGGGTGAAGGCGCGTTCCAGACCCTGGAAACGAAAGGCCGGCACCCGGCGGGCCAGGTCCAGGTGGTTGCTGGTCAGAAGGCCCATGAAGCCGAAATGTTCGTCGAAGCCGAAATAGCGTCCGTGCCAGTGAGTGTCGAACAATGCGACCGGGATCGACCAGGGCGTGGCGACGCAGCGCAGGTGGTACAGCGCGGTGTGGTAGACTGTCTCCATGTCCTTTTCCGGCAGCGAAACCGCCGATTCTAACCAATAGGCCTGCCAGTCCGCTTCGTGGGACCGTTTGAGACCCGCAACGCCTTCGGCGCGGATCTGCTGCCTGATCTGGTTGATCTGATCTTCCGGGTCCGTTCCGTCCAGGTCGTCCGCCAGGACGATAAAGCAGGTGATCGGGCGATCGGTGCGGTCAAAATGCAAGGCGAACGTGCTGCCTGCGATCTCGGCCCGGCAGGGCTGGTCGGCCAGGAGGGCGATCTGGCCGCGGGTGTCGGACTGGCCGTCGGTGCGGTAGGCGATCGCGATGGTGCCATCGGCAGCCGGCACGGCCTCGAAGCTGACCCGGCGCGGCGGCTTTTGCCCGGTGTGCGGCTGCGTCCAATGGAAGCGGAACGTATAGGCCAGATCCTCCGGCTCGGAGAAGGCGCGCATCACCGCGATGATGTTCGCCCGGGCATGAACGAAGACCTCCGAATGGACCGAACCGAAGCCTGGGACATCCACGTCCGAAGCGATGGCAGCCCGGGCGACATCCAGAGTCTGGCGCCAGTCGGATGGCTCCGGACTGGTCTGGCCTTTCCGGGACAGCTGGTGGTCGAAGTAGCCGAACGGGAACAGCTCGCGGTGCGGGGTGTTATGGCGCCGGCCGGCCCACCAGATCGTCGGAACCATCCCGTGAAAGGACTGCTGGGACATGTCCCCCCGGGCGTCGACCAGCAGAGAGAGCTCGCCGTTGCCCGCGACGGGCGGGTGGTAGGCTTGTCGTGTTTCAGGGCCGCAGGTGATTTTCCAGGTCATGTTGGTTGTCCTCCTTCAGGTTGCGGGTAGATCCGGTCGATGACTTTGCGGCACAACAGCGTGAAGCGGGTGAACCGCTCCGGCTGCATCCGGCAGGTGTGTGTGTCGCGCAAGACGATTTCCATGATCGAGTCCCGTCCTTTGAGCAGTTCCGTCTCCAGGAATTGCTCGACCAGGGCCTCGTCGAAAACTTCATGGGCCAGGTAGGCGGGCTGGGCCTTCCAGGACATGATCACGCGCTTGCCGAGCTGTTCGGCGCAGCGGGCGACATTGGCCCAGGGGCTGACGGAGACGCGGCGCAGGTTGGGGATTTGAAGCACCCCGGGCAGCTTGCGGGTCAGGTCGTCGCAGCAGCCGTAGCCGTTGAGGCCGAAGGGGGCCAGCAGCTTGCGCTCGTAGGACAGGACGAATTCCTCGTGCATCTCCGGCGAGACGCCGGCGAACTCCTGGGCTTCAGCCGCGCCCCAGACGTCGCAGAGGCGGACACGTCCGGGGTCGAAGCCGGGCGCGGGCAGCTCGTCGGTGTAGCCCAAACCGCCGGTGTAATGGAACTGGTCGTTGTTATTCAGCCCGATCAGGTTCTGGGCGACCGCCTGGTCGATCAGGCCCTGGAAGCCTTCCGTGATGAAGGCCATCACGTCATGGACGCAGTCCGGTTCCAGGACCAGGTCGAGCATCATCTCGTTCAGGCCGCGCAGGTCGCAGTACAAGTGCATCATGTGGAAGCTGAAATTGCGGATGCCGGTCAGCTGGACGTCGAGGATGTGGCCCAGGCAGTCCCGGGTTTGCTCAAAGCGCGCCCGGGTCAGCGCCTCGTCAACCTCGAGACGGGGTTTTCGCAGTTTCTTCCAGTCGCTAAGTTCTTTGACGACCGGCGCGTAATGCCAGGCGCCGCGGCTGGAACTGCTGGCGATGCGTTCCGGCACCAGGCCCCAGCCCCGGTTGATCTCGATGGCGCTTTTCTCGATGGCCAGCGTCTTTTCGATCGGCACATCGTCCGGGATCAGCTGGTAACGGACCAGGCGCTGACGGAGGCGGTATTCCAGGTGGCGCGCCCAGTCCGTGCGGCAGACCAGCTGATCGGGCGGGAGCAGCTCGACCCAGGCGCCGTCCGGGTGGACAAAGACGGGCGGCCGGCTGCCCCGCAGCGCGTTGTGCCGGCGCCAGAGATCGCGCTTGGCTTCGTTTGCCGGATCGGCCGCCGCTGCGGCGACCTGTCTGGCTAATTCAATCAGGACCGGACGGTCCCTGGGCTCAATCTGAAGGGTGTCCATGCCTGTCACCTGCCAGCTTTTGTCATGTTTGCTCCTGCCGCTCGGCCAGGACCGGCAACGGGATCGTCATGCTGATGGTTGTGCCCTTGCCCGGGGCGGACGCGACATCGATGCGGGCTTCGTCTCCGTAATAGACACGCAGCCGTTCGCGGATGTTATACAAGCCGAAACGGCCGACATCCGGCCGGTCACGCCTGGCGGGCTCGCGCAGCAGGATCCGGCTGATTTCGCTCCGTTCGATCCCGATGCCGTTGTCGATGACCGAAATGACCAGGTTTTGCTCATCCCGCTTTGCTTTGATCAGGATTTCCCCTTCCCGGTCGTCCAGGTTCTGGATGCCGTGCAGAATGCTGTTTTCCACGATCGGCTGCAGCAGAAGCTTCAAGATGCGCAGCTGCCGGACATCGGGATCGGCTTCCAGGATCAGGGCGATTTTCTTTTTGAAGCGCAGGTTCTGCAAGGCGACATACAACCGGACGTGTTCCAGCTCATCGTCGATCGTGATCTGGGCTTCGCCGTTACTCAGGCTGAGCCGGTAGAAGCGCGACAGGTTGATCACGATGTCGCACACCTCGTCAGGCTGGTTGTTCTTGGCGGTCCATAGGATCAAATCGAGCGTGTTGTAGAGGAAATGCGGGTTGATCTGGGCCTGAAGCACCTTGAGCTCGCTGTCCTTGAGGCTCTGACCCAGCTTGTACTGCTCATCCAGCAGCAGGCGGATCTCGCGGATCATCATGTTGAAGTTGCTCTGCAGCTCGCCGATCTCGTCGGTACTGTCGATGACGCAGTTGACATCGAAATGACCGGACTGGACGATGCGCATCTTGCGAACCAGCCCCATGATCCGGCCGGCATTGCTTCGGGCGTAGAACCAGGCCAGGAAATAGACGATGATCCCGACCAGGCCGGCGAAAATGACCAGCTGGACGCGCAGCCGGGCAGAGCTGGCTAAAAGAGGCTTGACCGGCGACACCACCAGAACACGCCAGCCGCCGAAAACGGGATCGGAAAGGCCGGACAGGACCGTCTGGTTGTGCATGGCGATGCCGGAGTGCTGGAGGTAGTGCGCGTCGTCCGCGACAAAATCCATCAGCAGGCGTTGTTCACCGCTGTCCAGGCCGCAGACGATCTGGCCGGCCATGTTGACGATGTAGGCGCGGCCCTGGGCGGAGAAATCGACATGCTGCAGGACTTCGAGCAGCGTTTCCAGCTTCAGGTCGACTGCAACCAGTCCGGTCATGGTCGCGAAGTCCCTGGAACTTCGGATCAGGGACAGGGCTGAAATGACATCGGTCCGGCCAAACGTCAAATAGCGGTAGGGATATACCGGCGTGAAGGCGGCGCCGGCGATCAAGAGGCTGTCGCGGTCAAACCAGTCGGCCTCTTCCAACTGGCTGGCCGGGTAAGTCAGCAGGTTGCGGACACTGTAGAGGAAACCGTCGTCGACATAAAGGCGGACATCGTGCACAGCGCTCGTGAACACCATCCGCTGCACGATTTCGTCGATTTCGTTGAGGTCATCGTACTGCTGGGATATGGACAGATTTCCGGGCGGCTGCTCCAGGATGGCCCGAATCCGCTTTTGCCGGGCAACCTGCTGAGACAAGCTCATGATGCCGGTCAGATGGGTGTTCAGTTCGGTTTGTGCCTGCTGCAGGTACATGTCTGAGATCTTTGTTGCCTGCTCGATGATCACCCGGCTGCTTTGCTGGTATGAGAAAATAGCGAAGAACAATAGCGGGATCATGATGAACACGAAATAGGAGATCAGCAGCTTGTTCTGGTACGAGGTGCCGCGGTAGGCGTTTGCCAAAAAGGAAAAAATAGTCATGGCTGCATCCCCCTACAAGGCCTGGTTGCGGTATGTGCTGGGGTTGACGCCAAAGTAGCGGGTAAAGGTCTTGGTGAAATAGTTTTGGTTGGTGTAACCGAGCCGGCTCGAAATATCACCTAGCTGAAGGCTGGTTTCCAAAATCAGGTCGCGGGCCCGCTTCATGCGCGTGTCCAGGATATAGTGATTGATCGTGCTGCCGGTTCTCTTCTTGTAGATGTAACTCAGGTAGGTCGGTGTGACATAGACATGCTCGGCAATTCTGCGGATCGAAAGATCTTTGTCCTCGATATGGTCGAGGATGAAGCGTTCGGCGTCGAAGACGACCCGTCCGGTACTGGAGAGCCGGCTGGCTTCCTCCTGGTAGCGGACGGCCATATCCAGGATAACCTGGCCGATATCGTTGATATCGGCTGAGGAGAGCACCATGTCCGCAAGATAGCTGGTCTGAGTACCGGTGCGCCTGCTCAGCCGGCTGTTGATCGACATGGCGATTTGGGCCAGCGCATCCTTGATCTGCGGAATGTGATCCGGCGTGCAGTTTTTCATGTAGCGCAGGTAGTCCTTGAGCAAGCCGGTCGCCTCGGCAGCGCGGCCCTGTTCCAAAGCCAAACCGAATGGTTCGGCGAACTCGAGACGCGGCACGAACGGCTGGCTGCTGACCGCGCTAAAGGGGATGATCTGGCCGTAACCGGTCAGGAAGGCAGCCTGGGCGGCTTTCCTGGCTTCGGTGAAGGCCCGCTTGATGTCGGCGATGCGGTCGGCCTGGTTGCTGACGCCGATCACGACCCGGTCGCTGACCGGACCGAAAGCTTGCAACAGACCCTGCAGCCGGCCCAGGTGATCCTGAGGTTTTCGACCCTGCAGCCGGTTGGCGTGCAGGACGAAGCCGTTGCCGACCAGCGAGAGCACAAACGCGCTGCCCCAGGTTAGCGCTGCCGCCTTGTGCAGGCTGTCGGCATAGTGGTGGGCCATCAGGGACATGTCGAAGGGTTCCTGGTGCTGCGTAAAACTTTGCTGGAGCAAACCGTCGCCGGACTTGATCCGGATCACCAGCGAGACAAAGGGCCCCCGGGTATCGAGCGGCAAATGGCCGGACTGGACCAGCGCCTGGGCGCTGCGGCTGTCCAGAAGCTGCAGGGCAAGATCGCTGTCCGGAACCGGCCTGGGCAAACTGGCGCGATTGCCAAGCGACGCCTTGGCCTTCTTGATCGCCGCGACCAGCTCGTCGATTTCGAACGGCTTGTACAGGTAGTCGACCGCGCTGAGCCGAATGGCCGTTTTCAGGTATTCCTTGTCGGAATAGCCGCTGAGAAACAGGATCTGCAAAGATGGTTTTTCGTGGCGCAGGATGCCGGCCAGCGTCATGCCGTCCATTTTAGGCATGCGGATGTCACAGATCAGGATGTCCGGATCGAGCGTCCGCACCAGATCCAATGTTTCCGTCCCGTTGGCCGCTTCGGCAACGATTTCGATGTCCAGCAACGACCAGTTGACCGCGGTCCGGATCCCCTGGCGCGTCGATGGTTCGTCGTCAGCGATGATCATTTTGTACATCACGGCATCCTCCCACGCTATTTTAGCGGAAAAACGCCGCTTTGCCTATGTACAAAGGTGTTTGGCTGCGCTTATATCTGCTGGGCAGGCAGGATCCAGACCTTGTCGGTAAGCGGCAACCGTTCACGTGCCAGACAGATAAAAGCACCGGTTCCAATCTTTTTAGCCGGTATCTTTTCCAGGCAGCGAAAGGCCTGGATCATGGATTTTTTTGGATCGCTGGTTGTTTTCACTTCAACCGGATAAAGCATATCCCCTTCCGATATGAGCAAGTCAATCTCGTTCTTGTCATGATCCCGGTAATAATACAGAGGCGGTTTAACCAGACCGTCGTTATAGTAGCTCTTCAAAATTTCCGCAAAGACAAAACTTTCAAAAATATGCCCCCACATGGCGCCATGCACCAGTTGTTCCGGCGTATTCCAGCCCAGCAGCCAGCAAGCCAGGCCCGTATCCAGGAAATAGAGCTTGGGTGCTTTCACCAGGCGTTTGCTGATGTTATTGGCATACGGTTCCAGCAGGTAGACAAGCCCGCTGGACTCCAACACCGAAAGCCAGGCCCGGACGGTTTTGACATCCTTACCGCACATCTCAGCGATCGTTGTCATATTCAACAATTCACCCGTGAGCGAGGCAGCTGATCTGACAAACCGGATAAAGGCTGATTCATCCTGGATTTTCAGGACATCCTTGATATCTTTCTCGATATAGGTTTGGAAATATGAACTGTAATAATCTGACCAGTCGTGCAGGTCACTTTCCGTTTCATGCAGTTCCGGGAAAAAGCCTTTGTGGATGATCGAGATCAGCGTTGTGTAATCAAAATCGATCGAGGCCTTATCCATCTCTTCCATATGTGCCGGAACGGGCAGAAAAGGACGCCTGCACGAGACGCTTGCCAGTTCCCGAAGCGAAAGCCCCAGCATCCGAATGACACCTGCCCGACCCGCTAAGCTCTCACTGATGTTACTCATCAGCTTCATGCTTTGCGATCCCGTGAGATAGAACTGACCCTTCTTTGGATCTTCATCAACGATATCTTTGATGTACTCGAAAAGTTCGGCAGCTTTTTGTATCTCATCGACGATGACGGGCGGCTTATTGATCTCGAAAAATAACGAAGGATTTGTTTTTGCACTTTCACGAACCAGGGGACGATTCAGCGTGACATAGCGGATATCGCGATAGACCTTTTTCAACATGGTTGATTTCCCGACTTGACCGGCTCCGGTCAGAACTAAAACAGGTTTTCGCTTCGCGATGCGCGCGACGACAGGTTCGACATGCCTTTGATAATACATTGCCTTACCATCCTTCGTGTATTATGGAATACAATTCCATAATACACGGTATTTGCATTAAATTCAAATGATGATCCGTGTGTAGCGGTTCTACAACGATATCGTCACCCGGATGAACATGGAACCTGTCGCAAGAACATCCTTTGCATAAAAAATAGCGGTGGAGGCCAACTGAAGGCCGACCAGTAGGCACGTGCATCCCTGCGGTTTCTGAAAGCATAGGATTTTATCACAAATGATAGTTCAGGCGGCTACAGATGCGCAATGCGCCGTGGCAGAATGGGGACGGTGGGGTTTGCCTGCCCAAGCAGTTCGCGGCTGGTCGCCGCGCTTTTCCAGGAGGAGTTAGCGATGCAATACAAAACTGAACTCAAAGCCATGGATGCGTATGATGTGATCGTGGCCGGCGGCGGACCGTCCGGCTGCACGGCGGCGATTGCCGCGGCCCGCGAAGGGCGCAAGACCCTTTTAATCGAAGCCACCGGAGCGCTCGGCGGCATGGGCACCCTGGGCCTGGTTCCGGCCTGGTGCCCGTTTTCGGACAAGGAGAAAATCATCTACCGGGGCCTGGCCGAGAAAATCTTCAACCTGAGCAAGGCCGCCGTACCCAACGAACCCACGGGAAAGCTGGACTGGGTGGCGATCAATCCGGAGGAGCTGAAGCGGATCTACGACGAACTGGTGACCGAAGCCGGCGTGACGGTCCTGTTCAACACGCTGCTCTGTGACGTCCTGGTCGAGGACGGCACCGTCACTGGGCTGGTCGTGGCCAACAAGCTCGGTCTGTCGGCCTGCCAGGGCAAGGTGTTCATCGACTGCACGGGCGATGCCGACCTCGCCGTGATGGCCGGCGCGGGTTACGAGAAGGGCAACGACAAGGGCACGGTCCAGCCGTCGACACACTGCTTTTCGATCGCCAACGTCGACACCTACGCCTACGAGCATGTCGTCCGCGGGCGTATGCGCAACCACAACCTGACCGACCAGAGCGTCAGCAACCTGATGATGAACGATCCTGAGCTGGACCTGATCGTCGACACGCATTTTTGCAACTCGATGTTTGCTCCCGGCATTGTCGGCTTCAACGCCGGCCATCTGTTCGATGTCGACGCCACCGACCCCTTCCAGGTTTCTGCGGCCATGCTGCGCGGCCGCCAGCTGGCCAGCCAGATGCTCAAGGGGCTCAAGAAATATGCGCCGGAGGCCTTTGCCAACGCCTATGTCGCCCAGACCGGCTCGCTGCTGGGCGTGCGCGAGAGCCGGCGCGTGGCCTGCGACTACCAGCTGACCGTTGGCGATTACCTGGCGCGGCGCTCGTTCCCAGACGAGATCGGCCGCAATGCCTATTACATCGACGTGCACCATTCGCTCGAGGAGCTGAAGGGCGTGCGCGACGGCACCTTTGACCCCAACCAGCGTTTCGAGCATTACGGTCCCGGCGAAAGCCACGGCATCCCCTACCGCTCCCTGACGCCTAAGGGGCTGAAGAATGTGCTGGTCGCCGGCCGGACGATCGACTCCGACCCGATCATCTTCGGCTCGGTCCGGGTCATGCCGCCCTGCCTGGTAACCGGCGAAGCGGCCGGCGCCGCCGCCGCCCTGGCCTGCGAACAGCCGGTCACCGACGTGCACCAGGTGGACGTGGCGCTGCTGCAGGACAAGCTGATCGGCTACGGTGCCTACCTGCATATCGACCAGTAATCGGGGGAGGGAGCAGCATGGACCAATTCGATTTTTCGCGCCAGGCGCTGCCGCTGAGGGGCGACTATGACGTCATCGTGGCCGGCGGCGGAACCGCCGGCGCCCTGGCCGGCATCGCCGCGGCACGGTCCGGCTGCCGGACCGTGATCGTCGAACAGCTGGGCTGCCTGGGCGGTTCCGCGACCGCCGCCATGGTCACGCCCCTGATGCGCTCTGGTCTTGCCGGCAATCCTGGCCAGTGCCCGCTGGGGCTTGAAATCAACAGCCGCCTGGAAGAATTGGGCGGCATATCCAGCGACGAGCACCTGTTCGACCCGACGCTGCTGGCCTGTGTCCTGGAGGAGATGGCTGTCACCAGCGGCTGCAAGCTGCTCTACCACACGCAGCTGGCCGGTGTTATCCGGGACGGTGATACCGTAAAAGCCGCCGTCATCTGCAACAAGGACGGCATCGGCCAGGTCACAGCCCGGCAGTTTATCGACGCCACGGGCGACGCTGACCTGGCGCTGCTATCCGGCGAAACCTGTTCAGTCGGAGACAGGAACGGACGCAACCAGGCGGTTTCGCTGCGATTCGAAATGGCCGGAATCGATTTTGACGCCTTTCACGGCGGCATGCGCCGGCTGGGCTTCGCCGGCCAGCGCTATTTCGCGATGAACACGCCCGGTATGGCCGGTCTGCTCGCCCAAGCTGAGCAGGACGGCCTGCTCGAGCATCAGGACGTGGTCTATTTCCAGGCTTTCGGCATCCCGGGCAAGGCGGACGCGATGTCGTTCAACTGCCCGGAACTGACAACGCGATCCGGCGTGGCCGACGCCGCCTTTTTGTCTGCCAAGCAGGTGGAAGGCAAACGGGCCGTCTTGCGCCTGCGCCGCTTTCTGCGCGAGCGAATTGCCGGATTTGAAAAGGCCTACATCACCCAAATCGCCCCGATGGTCGGCATACGCGAGTCCAGACGTGTGGAAACGCAGGTCATCTTGACCATCAAGGACGTGCTCGCCTACCGGAAATTTCCCGACGCCATCATCTCCTGCGCCTACCCGGTCGACGTGCACGGCGGCGAAGACGACGGCAACCTTAGCTATGCCACGTCGGTACCGGAGACTGAGCGTTACTGGCAGGTGCCGTACCGCACCCTGGTCGCCAAAGTCAACCAGAACCTGCAGGTCGCCGGCCGCTGTGCCGGCATGGATTTCATGGCCCAGTCCGCTGCCCGCATCCAGCTGGTCTGCCGGGCGATGGGCGAAGCGGCCGGCCTGGCTGCCGCTGCTGCCATAAGAGAGCCGGGCGGCTTGATGGCGCTCGATCCGGTGTCAATCCGCCAGCTTCTGACAGACCGCGGCATGGTGATCTAGTCGTTTAGACTGTAAAAAAAATGTTGCTCATAACTCCGAGAGATTGACGATTCTGGTCAATCTCTCGGAGTACCTTTAGAGCGACTTATTGACGAACAGCCCATTTAATCCAGCGCCGGAAAAAAGCAGAGGCGCTTGCCTGACGACTGCATCGCCAGGATACGCTCGCCTTCCCAGCGGACGCCCAACGTGTGTTCGCGGAAGGTGTATATCAGGTCGGCCGTACGCATTTCAAATCGGATCGCGATCCGCGTCCCGGCTTTGAGCCGGCGCAGGATGATCGCACGGTCGTTGACTTGATAATCCAGTTCGACTGGATTTGGTCCGAGCACATTCATGCGTTCCGGTATGCGCACCGTCAGGCTGTCCAGGTCTTGTTTTATCTGCAGCCTCAGATACCGTTCGGGGTAGGAAAAGACGACGGACAACTCCGGATATTCGCTGTCCAGGAGCAGGTGGAGCGCCAAATCATTGCCGGATCGGGTTAGCGCGCCGTGATAAGCCGCGCACAGCCCGCTGACGGCACCGCCGACGATATCCCAGTTGAACATGATCCGGCTGCCGGGCGAATCCTCGTGCCCGTAGGGACTCGGAAAACCGAAGGCGCCGCGGGCCCGTTCGTGCAGCCGGTAGCGGTTGGCGTCGTTCGGGTCGAGGTGCCGTGCGACAAAATGGGTGTCCAGCAGCTGGGCCGGCAGCAGGTGGCCGCGCAGGATACGCTCCGTACGGGCATCGTAGCCGGGATAGCCGGCGCGAGCCAGGACCAGGCAGGTTTCCATGATGTCGGCCGTGTTGTTGATCTCGCCCATCAGGTCGGTGCGCAGGTAGCCGACCAGGCACCAGCCAAAATCGAGCGCGCAGCGGCTGATCCCCTTTTCCAGGAACCGGCGCACGCGTTCGAGCAGGCTCCGGTCGCCGAGCGTTTCACCGAGCAGGGCCAGCGAGGACAGCATCGAGGTGACGGAGTGCGTATGCTTGCCCAGTTTCTCGAGCACATAATCGTCGTCCGGCGTCAAGACATGGCTCAGGCAATAGTCTTTCAGTTTCACCGCCAGGTCCAGGGCCGACCGGTCTTTTGTGACCTGGTAGAACTTGACCAGCGGGCCGATGGCGCGGCCGAAGGTCAGCGGGAAGGGGTCCGCCCCCGTGATCTTGCCGCCGGTTTCCCGAAACAGCAATTCGTCGTCGAAACAAAAGCCAGGCTGGACAAAATAGCGGTCGATGGCCCGGATGACCGACCGGGCCAATTCACGCGCCTTGCCGTCGGCGCGGTATTGAGCGAGCGCCGTATAGGCGTGGAGGACCTCGCGCAGATTGTGCAGCTGGCTGACCTTGCGGATCTCGTTGGTTTCCAGGTCGAGCTGGGCCGGAAGGCCCATCCCGGCCGTTTCGACCGACGCATAGGCCCAGCGGGCGAGGCGGTCGATGATCTGGCTGTCGACGGTCATGCCCGGCAGCGCTTCGGCGTTCAGCAGCGCGTCCAGCCAGCGCCCCGGCACGTGGGACAAGCTAAGGTGGCTGTCGTGGCTGTTGCCGATCGGGTCGACGCCGGCCAGGTCGTTGCCGAAATAGGGCAAACCCTGGCGGGTTTCGTCGGCGATCGTCTGCATCGGGCGCAGCGCCTCGCGGATGGCCAGGAGCAGATCGTGGTCGTTAACCGCGACCGATTTGTTGAAGGGTACAGATTCCTTGTTCATGCGCTTGCCTTTCTCCCGTTAAGAAGGGGCGCCGAAATCCGAAGGTTCCGGCGCCCGCTCCAGGCATGTCATTGGAGAGATCAGGAGATCAGCCAAAATTCTCCGCGTACCAGGCGTTGATGGCCTCTTCCTGCTCGAGTCCGCCGCCCTTGTCCCATTCGGCGACGATGTCAGCCAGGGCCGCTTCGGCATCGGTGCCCTCGGCGATCGCCTTGATCAGCTTGTCGTTGATCATGGTGTTCAGGGCCAGCTGGGAGTTCATCACGGCCGGCAGGGAAGATGCGTAGGAATCAAAGAAGGGTTGCAGCACGTAGGCGTCGACGCGGGCATTCATCTGGTCGTAGGCCTCGGCCATTTCCGGGGTCTTGCGGGCGCGGGCCTGCCACATCTGGAAGACGACATCACCCTGGACGACACCGGTGAATTTGTCGGCATTCTGGTATTCGTCAAATTTGGGGAAAATCGGATAGTACTTGTTGTCCTTGACTTCGTAGGAGACGCCTTCCTCACCGATGTAGATCTTCTGGAAATTGTCTCTGTCAGACAGGATATTGAACCAGATGATCGCATGCTCGGGGTTCTTGGCGGTCTTCGGGATGCAGGCGATGTTGCTGATGCCCTGGTTGATGTAAACTGTCGGCTTGGTCGCGGCATCCTTGGCCAGGAAGGTGGCGATCAGGTTCTTGGCGTTCGGGTTGCTGGTTTCGAGCGCCGCCTTGAGGGCCGGGATGTCCCAGAAATACATCGGGGTGGCCATGGCGTTGTTCGAGCTGTATTTTTCGCGGGCGTTGGCGGAGGCGTTGATCGGCATGTCGTTGTCAAGCAGGCCTTCTGCGTAGAGCTTTTGGACATACTTCAGGTAATCGAGCATGCCCGGGTGCTTGATGCGGTGCACGTACTTGCCGTCGATCTTGTACCAGCCGGCGTCGCCCATGCCAAAACCGGAGAGCAGGAAGTTGTACCAGCCGGTTGCGGTCGAGGTGAGCGGGATCTTGTCCGTCTGGTCTTTGTAGGCCTTGAGCACATCGTAGAATTCGTCCAGGGTGGTCGGCAGCGTCTTGTTGATCGCTTCCAGGGCATCGGAACGGAAGCCAACGCCGCCCTTGAGCACGCCGTAGGGGTCGCCGTCGGCGCCGCGCGGTCCGTCAAAGGATTCCAGCGGAATGCCGTAGCGTTTGCCGTCCGCGTTGGCGACGGCCTTCCAGGCGATCTCCGACACGGCTTCCATGATATTGGCGCCATATTTTTCAAGCAGCTCGTCGACCGGCATCAGGGCGTTCTGGGCATTCAGCTGCCCGTAGGCGTCGCCGCCGATCGCGCGGTCGATGAAGTCGTAGGAGACACCGCCGGCGATGTCGAGCATCAGCTTCTCGGTGGCGTTTTCCTGGGGCAGGTTGAACCAGTTGACCTTGTAGCCAGTCATCTCTTCGAGCACGGCATGGCTGGGTTGCTGGTGCATGTCGTAGGGCAGGTAATACATCAGGATGTTGAGTTCGGGCTTTTCCCCGGTCAAGAACGGGTCCGCCGTGGTGGTCGCCTGGGTCGTGGTGGTTGCCGCAGTCGTTGAACCGGGCTTGGTCGTGGTCGCGCCGGTCGTAGCCCCGGTCGTGGTGGTGCCTTCGCCCGTGCAGGCGACGGCCGGCAAGATCAGGCCGGCGATCAGCACGACGCTCAAAAGGTACTTGATCCATGTTTTGTTCATTCGTGTTCCCTCCATTTATTTTTGTTCCATAGACGGTGATACTAAGTGTCCGTATTGACGGGTTCTGTTTCCCCCTCCTTTCATCCAAAGCCTGTCAGGATCAGCCTTTGACCGAACCGATGGTGACCCCCTTGACGAAATATTTCTGCAGGAAGGGGTAGACCAGCAGGATCGGCAATGTGGAGACGACGATGGTTGCCGAGCGGACATTCTCGCCGGACAGGTTCATGATCGAGTTGATATCGCCGGAGATATTGCCGGTGGAATCGGTCGTGTTGAGGGCCATCGTGATCAGGTCGTACAGGTACTGCTGCAACGGCTTGAGCTTGGGCGTCGTGATGTAGAGGACGCCGGCGAAATAGTTGTTCCAGAATCCGACGCTGTAGAACAGCGTGATCGTGGCGATGACCGGCAGCGACATCGGGATCACGATCCGGTAGAGCGTGACCAGGTTGGACGCGCCGTCGATGCGGGCGCTCTCCTCGATCGATTCGGGCAGCGATTCAAAGTAGTTTTTCATGATAAAGAGGTTGAAGACGGAGAACGTGCCCGAGAAGACCAGCGCCCAGATGGTGTTGGTCAGCTTGAGGGAGCGGTAGAGGATGTAGTTCGGCACCATGCCGGCGTTGAACAGCATCACGAAGACGAAGATATAAAGGAAAACCTTGCGGCCGCGCAGCGCCGGCTTGGACAGCGGATACGCCGCCGACGTTGTCAGGAACATCGCGATGGCGGTGCCGACCAGGGTGACGAAAACCGTGATGCTGAACGCGTTGCGAAATTCCGCCTGGGTAAGCACGTAGCGGACTGTATCCAGCTGGAACTGGACGGGCCAGAAGAGGACCTGGCCGGCGATAACCGGCCCCTCGCCGCTGAACGCCTTGGAGACGACGTTCATGACCGGGAGCAGGGTGATCAGACCGAACAGGCACAGAATGGCGATGTTGACGATCATGAAAAGATCAAATTTTTTACGGACTTCAGCCATGTGTATCTCCTTACCAGATGCTCTTGCCGGTCATCCGCTTGGCGAAAGAATTGGCGGAGACGACGAGGAGAAGTGCGATCAGCGAGTTGAACAGGCCGACTGCTGTGCCGGTGCTGAAGTTCAGCTTGCCCAGGCTGACCCGGTAGACATACGTGCCGATAATGTCCGCGGTCTCATAGACGGTCGGGTTGTACATGACCAGGATCTGGGAAAAGCCGGCTTCCATGATGTTGCCCACCCGGATGATCAGCATCAGGATAATGGTCGGAGCCAGTCCGGGCAGTGTGATGTAGCGCATCTGCTGGAACCGGTTGGCGCCGTCGACACGGGCCGCCTCGTAGCATTCCTGATCCAGGCCGGCAATCGCGGCAAAATAGATGATCGAGCTCCAGCCGACCTCCTTCCAGCCGTCGGAGAAAACCAGCACCTGGCGGAAAATGGAATTGTCCATCAGAAAGCGTTCTTTTTCGAAACCGAGCGAGACGAGGATGGCGTTGACGGCGCCGGTCGACCCCAGCAGGACGACAAAGATGCCGGCCACGATCGCCCAGGAGAGGAAATGGGGCAGGTAGACGACCAGCTGCAGACCTTTCTGAAAGCGCAAACTGCGCACTTCGTTAAGCAGGATGGCAAACGCGATCGGGATCGGGAAGATGAAGACGATCTTCATGACGCTGATGATCAGCGTGTTGGCCAGGGCGCTCTTGAAATCGCTTTTGCCGAAGATGTCGATGAAATGCTTCAGACCGGCCCAGGGGCTCTTGAAGACCGACATGAACGGCGTGTCGGCGGCGAACATGTTGTAGTCCTTGAAAGCCAGCGTGATGCCGTACATCGGGACCAGGTTGAAGATGGCGATAAAGATCAGGGCGGGAACCAACAGCAGGTACATGTCGTAGTTCCGCCGGAAATAGGACAGAAATGGTTTTTGGTTGCGTTGACGCATGCACGCACCCTGCCTTCCAGAAAAAATGATGGACGGTCTCGTGACACGTCCATCATAGCATCGCAACTGGCGGCCGGGTGGGCCGGAGCTTTATGAAATTTGACTGGTTTCTATGCGTTTTTTCTGGATAATCTAACTAAAACAGCAACAATTGATACAATCCTTTGATCTTTGATACAATTCAATATTTTTATTCACCGATGATCTGAACCTGAACGGTCCGGGGGCGGGCGCGAACCTGGTCCCAGTCGATGAAGTAGACATAGCCGAACTCACCCAGATCGAGAGCGCCGTCAACGACGACGATGCTTTCGGAACGGCCGAAGAAGCAGGAGCGCAGATGCGCTTCCGTGTTCAGGCTGGTCCATTCACCGACTTCGCCGACGCTCATGGCGAACTCGATATGCTTGGGTCCGGGATGCATGTACTGGCCCTCGACGCGGCAGGTCGGGATCAGCTTCTCCATGATGTTGCACAGATCCTGCTGCAGGTACTCCAGGCCGAAGTAGGTCTTGTCGTGCGAACACTCCTGGGTCATGACGGAACAGGTCGTGTGATGGGAATAGACGACACAGATGCCGTTCTGGATGCCGGAATCGGCCAGGATTTTCTTGACGTCTTTCGTGACATCGTGAAAGGTGGGGTGCAGTCCGGCGGACTGGACGTTGATGCTGTCGCGATAAACTTTCATGGGTTTTTCCTCCTAGTATTATGATTGGCGCGCGATTGCGCGGCTTTCCAACTTAACCGTTTTGTTCTGCCATCCGGTCATCCCAGGCCTGGCGAACGGCGCGGATCATCTCGTCGACCATCGCGGCCCGGTCCGGTGCCTTGGCGATGCCGCTGGAAGATCCCGTCGCTTCGGCCCCGGCGCGAATGACCCGGTACACATCTTTGCCGCTGCTGATCCCGGCGGCCTGCAGGACCAGGATCGTCGGATCGATGGCCTTGATGCGGCTGATCGACTCCGTGACATAGCCCATGTCGCTGACCTGGCCGGTACCGATCAGGTCGGACGGCTCGGCCACAATGATGTTCGGCCTCAGGCAGGCGATCGCCCTGGCCTCGGCGATCGAGTCGGCACAAACGATCGTCGCCAGGCCGATCTCGTCGGCGCGGTCGATCGATTGCTTAAGCGTAGCGAGGGTGACCGGCTTCTCGCAGTGGTTCAGCATGACGCCAACGGCACCGGCCGCCTTGATCGCCTCGGGCAGGATGTCCGCGACACCGCGCCCGGGCCGGATCGGGTCCATGTGGGGCGCGAAAAGATGGATGCGGCGCGTGGCCTGCGCGACGGGCACCAGATCGGTAAACGGCGCGGTGAAAATGATATCGACGTTGTAACGCTCGGACGCTTCATCGGCCGCCTTGGCCAGATCGACAACGTCCTGGCCGACGAGATAGGCCTTGGGGCCGATCTCGAAAAACGGTGCACGCAAGGGAAAGGCTTCAAACATAGCAGGATCACCTCCGGTACAGTGACAAATTACTGGTTCAAGCATAAGAAATAATTTCAAATATTTCAATATAACAATCGATTAATTTACGAATTGCTTTCGTAAACGAAATATGGTACGGTTGGATCAACCGGTGTAAACGGTAATAAGGACGTGGAGGCAAATCGTCATGAAAGCAGAAGCGTGGGCCGCGGCCCGTCAATCCATCCAAATCGAGCAGAACGCGATCGGCGATGTTCTGGCCAGCCTGGATGAAGCGTCACTGTCCCGTGCCGTGGCGGCTGTCGTGGCCGCGCCGCGCGTCATCACCTGCGCCAGCGGCTCCTCCGGCATCGCCGCGATGAAGCTGGCCCATTCGCTGTGCTGCATCGAGCAGCCGGCCAAATTCATGCCGCCTTCAGAAGCCATTCACGGCGGCCTGGGCTGCGTTCAGCCCGGCGACGCGGTGATCATGGTCTCCCGCGGCGGCAAGACGGCCGAACTGCTGCCGATCATCGATGTCATCAAGAAAAAGAAGGCGATCCTGATTGCCGTGACCGAAAACCTGGCGTCGCCGCTGGGTACACAGGCGGACGTGCTGCTGCGGCTGAAAATCGCCTCGGAAAGTGACCCGCTCAACCTGATGGCCACTTCCAGCTTCGTCGCCACCCTGGCGGTTTTCGACGCCCTGCTTGCGGCCCTGATCGTGGAGACAGACTACAGCAAAGAGCAGTTTGCCTTGATCCATCCGGGCGGAGCTGTCGGCGAAAAGCTGAACAAGAGCCGCTGACGGGAGGGGTGCGCATGGCAACGGAAGGTTTGCGCATCGACGAACGCCGGCGGGTGATCCTGGAGCAGCTGGCCCGCGCCGGCCGCGTCCGGGTCCAGGAGCTGGGCCGGGAACTGGCCGTGTCGGAAGTGACCATCCGCCATGACTTGAAGGTCCTGGAGGAGAACGGATTGCTGGAACGCGTGCCGGGCGGGGCGGTCGCCTCGGTCCTGCACCTGGCCCAGGGCCGCTACCTGCAGCAGAAAAAGACACATACCGAGTCCAAGCAGCAGGTCGCTGCCGCTGCTGCGGAGCTTGTCGCCGACGGCGAGACGCTCCTGATCAATTCCGGCACGACGACGCTCCTGACCGCCATCGCCCTGCGCCGCCGTCAGCGGCTGAACATCCTGACCAATTCCCTAGCCGTCGCCATGGAACTGGGCGATTACCCTTCGTTTCGCGTCATTCTGCTGGGCGGGCGGATCAACACCCAGTACGCGTTCACTTCCGGCAGCGACGCCCTGGCCCAGCTGGCCCAGTACAAGGCCGACAAGGCCATCTTGTCGGTCGACGGCATCGACCCGGCCGGCATCACGACTTATCATGCCGAAGAAGCCGAGATCAACCGGGCCATGATCAGCCGCTCACGCCAGACGATCATCGTGGCGGACAGCAGCAAGCTGGGCCGGGAGAGCTTCAACAACTTCTGCGCTTTGCAATCGATCGGCTGCCTGGTCACAAACCGTGACGCCGACCCGGATACCCTGCGTCTCGTCCGCGCCAGCGGCGTGGAGGTCGTCACCGCCTGACGGCAGGGCGTTCGCCGCGGTGCTGCTTCTGGTAGGCCCGCGGCGTCAAACCGCGGTTCTGGCGGAAGATGCGGATGAAGTGTGACAGGTTGGCAAAGCCGCACCGTTCACCGGTCTCGCCGACGGTCAGACCGTCCTGGAGCAGGCGGCAGGCCGCGGACACGCGGACGCTGTGCAGGTAGGCCGTCCAAGTCATTCCGGTCAGTTCCCGGAACACATGGCAAAAATGCGATTTGCTGTAGCCGATATGGCTGGCGACATCCGCCAGAGAAACCGGCCGGGCGTATTGGGCCTGGGTCCATGAGATCACGGCCTTGAGGAAGTCGTTTTTCGCCTGGCTGATCGCCGGCTCGATTCTTTCGCCGGAGGCCATGTGGCGGCCAAGCAGGGCGAACAGGTCGATCAGGGCGGCCATGCGCAAGAACAAGCTGTCGTCGTGCTCGATCAATCGGTCGACGATCGGCCGGAGCTTGTCGTACGGCGGGCCTGTCGGATCGACCCGATCCAGCGACAGCCCCTGGTAGGCCAGCATGGCGGGGATGTCCATGAAATGGGCCAGGTCCGGAAAGGAGACCTTGACGACGATCATCTGTCCGGGACCGGCCTGGATCCGGTTGGCATGGACCGTCAGGGGCGGTATAACAAACACCTGCCGGCCGCCCAGTTCGAAGGGTTTGCCGTCGATGAGCACCTCGCCCGCCAGGTTGTCGCAGAGCAGGATTTCCAGCGTCTCGCCGTAGTGCAGCAAAACGATGTCCTCTTCGGTGAAGGACTTCAGGTGAACCGTATGCGGAACCTCGTGGCTGAAATCCAGCCGCTCCTCGAGGTCCGTCGGCTTGATGACGACTGTCGAAACGCGTTTCATACCTACATTATACTCGAAATCACAAAATCAGAACACTTTTCAGCAGGCGCTGTTCTTGTCTGGCGAATTGATTCGTGCCATAGTCAAGGTGATCACGAAGCGAAAGGGGCCGCGCATGACGCAGCAAACAGGGCTCATCTCGGATATTCAATCCTTCAGCCTGCACGACGGTCCGGGCATCCGCACGACAGTCTATTTAAAGGGCTGCCAGATGGTCTGCCCGTGGTGCCATAACCCGGAGGCGATCGCCGCTTCTCCGACGCTGGCTTTTTACGCGAACCGGTGCATCGGCTGCCAGGCCTGCGCGGCGGCATGTCCTGCCGGTGCGATTCGTTTCGAGCCGGACAGCCGCAGGTTTTATCCCGACCGCTGCACATCCTGCTTCGCCTGCGTCGACGCCTGTCCCGCGGGGGCGCTGGTGCGCATCGGGCAGACGATGGGCGTCGACGAGGTCTTTGGGGCCATCGCGGCCGACGCGGATTATTACCAGGCCTCCGGCGGCGGCGTCACCTTGTCCGGCGGCGAGCCGCTCCTCCAGATAGCTTTTGCCCGGGCACTCCTGGAACGTTGCCGGGAAGGCGGGATCGATACAGCGATCGAAAGCAACCTGTCCGTGCCGTTTGCCGTCCTCGAACCGCTCCTGCCCCTGCTCGACCGGATTTATTGTGACATCAAGCTGCTTGACGACAGCCGGCATCGCGCGGCGACCGGCATCTCCAACCGCCAGCTGCTGTCAAACCTGGTGCGGCTCGCCGGCGAAACGGTGCCGCTGGTGATCCGGACGCCCCTGATCCCGGGCTGGACCGCGGACGATGACAATATCCGCGCGATCGCCCGCTGGATTGAACAGCATTGTCCGCGGGCAGATTATGAACTGCTCAACTACAACCCCTTCGCCAAGGCCAAGTACGAACCGATCGGCCAGACCTACTCCCTGCCCGAAGCCCGGGCGCTTCCGCCTGAGACGGTCAGGCACTTCGTTGCCATCGCCCGATCCGAGCACAGCTCATCGAGAGGAGTCACAGCATGATACGGGAAGATTCGAAAAGCACACGCTACAGGGACTGGACAGATAGACTGCGCCGGGACAAGATCGCCGAGACCAGAAAGAAGATGGCAGTCAACGGCGCGATGGACGAAGACGATTACCACTCGCTCGTGGCGCCGGAGGGCTTCGACTGGAAGCCAACCCCCAACCACGCCAACGGCGACTTCCACGGTTATATGGCCTGGGCCGTCAACTATCGCTCGCTGACCGAGGCTTTCCCGCCGGTCGTCGTGCCCTACAACGCGGTTGTCGGCAATTATTTCAAGATCCTGCAGCGCTACCGCAAGCTGCGCTGGAACCCGGACTACCCGTTCGACGAACATGTGCCCCTGATCGAGAAATACGCCATTGACCACGGCATCGGACAGGTGCACCATTTTTGCGGCGATATCCGCATCGGGTTCGAGCTGGGCTGGCAGGGTTTGCTGGACAAGGTGCGCCGCTATGAAGCCCTTCATGGCACCGATGACGAGACGCGCAGCTTTTACCAGGCGGAGGCGATCGTCGTCGAGGCGATCATCGCCTGGATCCGGCGGACATCCGGGGAGATCCGGCGCCAGTTGGCTCTGGAAACCGATCCCGATCTGCGCGCCAACCTCGCGGCGATGCTTGAAGCCAACGACCATATCGCCACCTTGCCGCCGCGTACGCTGCGCGAAGCCTGCCAGTTCATGGCCTGGTACAATGTCGCGGGCCGTGCCTACAACCGCGAGGGATGCGGCGGCCAGCTGGACATGCTGCTCCGGCCGTATTATGAACGCGACCGCGCCGCCGGCCTGATCGACGACGAGGACGCCGTCTTTTTGCTGACCGGCCTCTTGATGTCCGACACCAAGTATTACCAGCTGGGCGGCCCCGATGCCGGCGGACAGGATATCACCAACCGGCTGTCCTGGTTGATCCTCGAGGCGGCCGATCGCCTGAACGTCAGCGCCAACCTGACCATTCGGGTGCACGACGGGCTTGACCGGGCCTTTTTCCGCCGCGGCGTCGCGCTGCTCTTCAAACACAAGAACGGCTGGCCGCGTTTTTCCGGTGACGAGTCGCTCGTCAGAGGGTTCATGAGAAACGGCTTTAGCGCTGAACTGGCTCGGCAGCGGATCGCCGTCGGCTGCAACTGGATGGCGATTCCCGGCGTGGAGTACTGCCTCAACGACAGCATCAAGATCAACCTGGCCCGGATATTCATGGTGGCTTTCGACGAATTGCTTGACAAGGATCCAGATCCAACTCTGGACAAGCTTTGGGACAACTTTGCGTATCACCTGGGCCAGGCCATCGAGGTGGTCTGCAAAACGACGGATTTCCACCTGCGCACCAACCGCTACAATTCGCCGGAGCTGTTCCTCAACCTGTTCTGCCATGGCCCGATCGAGAAGGGACGCGACGCGTCCGCCAAGAGCCTCGACTACTACACGATCGGAATCGACGCGTCCGGTATCGCGGTCGCCGCGGATTCCTTCGCGGCGCTCGACCAGCGGGTGGTCCGCGAGCGGCGGCTGACTTGGCAGGGTGTAGCCGGGGCGCTGCGCAGCAATTATGCCGGGCCTGATGGGGCCATGATCCGCGCTTTTCTCTTGTCGGCACCCAAGTATGGCCAGCGCGACAGCCTGGGCCAGCAGTGGGCGGTGAAGATATCTCGCCTGTTCACCCATCTTACGGTCAACGGCGTCTCGGAAGAGGGCATCCAGTTCATCCCCGGGCTGTTCTCATGGTCGCGAACGATCGCCTACGGCAAGCAGGTCGGGGCGACCCCGGACGGGCGGCTGGCCTTTGCCCCGATCAACCACGGCGCCAACCCGATGCCCGGTTCGGTCAAGAACGGCGAACTGACCACCTTGTCCGAAGCGATCGCGTCGGTTCAATGCGGCCGGGGCAACACAGCGCCGTTCCAGCTGGAACTCGACCCGGGCATTACAGCGGCCGAGGGCGGCATCGAGCGGGTCATGGCGCTGCTGGAAACCCATCTCAAGCGCGGCGGCACCCTGATCAACATCAACATTGTCGATGCCGAGCAAATCCGCGCTGCGCACCGCGAGCCGGAACGGTTCCCCGACCTGGTGGTCCGGGTCACCGGCTTTACCGCCTATTTCATGACCTTATCGCCCGAATTCCGTCAGCTGGTCGTCGACCGATTGATCACCAGTTGAATGCCATACAGCCCCGCAGCCGGCTTGGCAGCTGCGGGGCTGTATGGTGTTTGGGGAAGATCTGTTAACGCGCCCGGGGATCCTCAGGGTCGTAGTCCGACCAGTCTACCAGCCAGGGCTTTTCGGTGCGGAAGGGCGTCTTGAACTTGTTCTCGAGGATGCCGCGTTTTTCCATGTTAACCATGCAGGCGCGGATGCAGCCGCGTCCGCCGCAAATCGCTTCGCCGTGGGTGAAGGTGTTGGCCGGCTTCTTGTAGAACGGCGTGTACGGGGACGGCTTGAAGTCGTCGCGGCCGGCGATGTAATGGCCCTTTTCGCCTTCCTTGACCGCTTCGGCACCGCGGAACGCCCAAAGGCACTTATAGGGGTCGAACTCGCCCCATTCGACTTCGTGTCCGGCCAGGGTCACCTTGACCGTCTTGTCCGGGTCGATCGCCTGTCCGGGGCATTCGCGGACGCAGGCCATGCAGCGGTTGCAGAGCGGCGGCCCGCTGTAGATCGGGTCGGGCTCCAGCTCGAGCTCGGTCATGACCATGAACAGGCGCTGGCGCGGCCCGAACTGCGGTGTCAGGAAGACCTTGGAGTAGCCGATTTCGCCCAGGCCGGCCAGGTAGGCCGCGATGCGGACATGGACCAACACATCCGGGGCCGGCTTGCCCGGGGCGACAGGCTTGCTCCAGAGCATGTTGTCACGCAGCGGCGGGTTCGGCCCTTCGGGGTCTGGTTTGACCCAGCTGTCGACCGAGTTGCCAAACGTGCTCTCGTAGCCGAAGGGCATCGCCTCGTAACCCTCGTCCTCGAAGATGCGGCTGAAGCGGATGATGAAGTTGGGCATGAACACCGTGTTGACAGCCCCGTAGGCCATCGAGGCATAATTCATGAAATGCGTCCCTTCCTCGATGCCGCGCAGAGCACCGCGGTTGATGCGAAAGCCGACAACGACCATTGACTTGGCGTTGGGCATGATCGTGCGCGGATCCATCTGCAGCGGCGCGCCCTCAAAACGTGACATCGGGGTAATGCCGACCAGGTCGGCCCCCATTTCCTTGGCAATTCGCTTGACGGTCGGACTATCCAGCATGGTATTCGCCTCGCCTTTCTCAGGTGTATCAGGATCTTGCCTTTATTTGGTGATCCTATGTGTTATAATCAGGCAAAAAGAACCGATCCGTCAAGCCAGAGCCTTAGCCTTGGCTATCAAAATATTAGCTTATGGTGATGAAGATGGAATCCATCCGGCAACGCAGCATTTCCCTGGATGCGCTGGAGCCCCGTGTTCTAAACATCGGGTACTCGGCCGGCAGCGGTACAGGGGTCCGCTCGCCCGGCATCCGCACGCCGGAACGGTTTGCCTACGACTACGAAATCGAGTTTTTCGTCGCGCCGGGCGGTCGGATGTGGGTCGACGGCACCGGGTACGCGATCGAAAAAGGCCACGTGATCCTGCGCAGGCCTGGCCAGACCTGCAACAGCCAGCCGCCTTATACCTGCTGGTACATCACGATTGACCCGACCGGTGACAGCGGCAAGACCCTGGACGACTTTTCCAGCACGCGCTACCTCAGCTTCCAAACACAGATCCGAAACCCCGCCTTTGATGCGATCCCGGCCTACATGAAGGTCCAGGATGAGAGCGCCTACATCGACTGCTTTTCCGCGATCAACCTGCTGGCGCGTTCCAAGTCCGAAACGGACCGGCTGGCCTTGAGGATCCGCCTGCTTGACCTGATCCGGCTGCTCTGCGCGGACGCCGCACGCGGGCCTGCCGGCCGGACGCAGCGATTGAGCGAAGAGGCCGTCATGGACACGCTGGCTTACCTGCACGCCCATTACGCCGAGAAACTGACGCTCAATGACCTGAGCGGACGGGCCAACCTCAGCCCGATCTATTTTCACCGCCTGTTCACCAAAATGACGCACACGACGCCGGCGCTGTACCTGCAGCAGGTACGTCTGGATCGGGCGCGCTACCTGCTGCTGCACACGGCGCTGAGCTGCAGCGACATTGCATCTGCCTGCGGCTTTGCCACCCCATCGTATTTCAGCATGGTCTTCAAGCGCCAGACCGGCATGACGCCGCAGGCCTTCCGGAACAGCCGCCTGGCCGGATCGCCGGCTATGGCAGAACAATCACCTTGAGCGCGCGGCTCGACGCGCGGTCCAGCAGCAACTCGAATCCCTGGCTGACATCGGCGAGGGCCACGCGGTGCGTGATCAGCGGCTGGACCTGAACACGTCCGGAGGCCAGCAGGCTGATGGCGATAAGGACATCGCCGTACAGGTTGTTGGAGCTGCCGGTGATGTGCTTCTCGCCGCTGATGTCCATCAGGCGGTAGGGCAGCGTGTCGGTATGCGACACCATGTTGACCAGGGTGCCGCTGTTCGCCAGCAAGCGCAGCGCCTGCTCCTGGGTCTCAGCCGATCCGACGGTATCAAAGATGACGTCGACGCCGCGGTTCTGGGTTTCCGCCAGCAGCAGCGGCACCAGGTTGGTCTCGCGCACATCGATCGGCCGGTCGACGCCGACCGTTCGCGCGACCTCGAGTGCCTTGTCGAACAGGTCGGTGCACATGACCGGGAAGGCGCCGCTGGCCTTGGCCACCTGGGCGATCAGCAGCCCGACCGGGCCGGACCCCAGTACCAGGACCGACTGGCCGGCCTTAAGGCGCGACACCGAAACGGCGTGGACAGCGACCGCCAGCGGATCCAGGAAGGTAGCTTCCTCATCGCTGATCGTATCCGGCAGCTCGTAGACATGGGTAGCCCAGGCCGGACAGTACTCCGCCATGCCGCCGGGAAAGAAGTCCATCGGCTCCCAGCCGGCGCCGTGCCCGATGTGGCGGGTCTGCCGGCATAAATTGTAGCGGCCGGTGCGGCAGAACTCACATCGTCCGCAGGTGTTGAACGGTTCGACAAAGACCCGTTTGCCGAGCAGCGACCGGTCCACGGCCCGACCGGCATCCGTCACGACGCCGCAGAACTCGTGGCCGAGGACCATGTTGGGCGGGTTGTCCACGTGACGGCCCAAGGTGTGCAGCGCCCAGGGGTTCTCGCCCCGGTAATACTTGAGGTCGCTGCCGCAGATGCCGCAGGCTTTGACCTCGACCAGCACCTCGTCGTCTTTGCAGGTGCGCATGGGAATATCGCGGACATTGATCCGATTCGGACCTTCCAGAACGGCAGCTTTCATGTCGATCCCTCCTCAACCACGCTTGCTGGTTATATTTTACCTGTTTTTTTCGTGTCTGCGCCATTTTTGCGGCGGGTGCGGTATAATTTTTCCAGAGCGGACAACGATCGCTGATGACACCATTTTGAAAGGAGTGCCGGGTCAACCAGCCCGGCTGACCGACCATGGACAACGCACTTTATGCTGACACGTATGCCGCGGCCTTGCTAAAGGAACAACAACCGCGCTTTCGCTTCCAGGCCAAAACCCCGGCCGAACTCAACGCCTGGCAAACGGCTTTCCGGCAGGAGCTGGAAACGCTTCTGGGCATTCCCCGCATCCGGGCCCGGGCGACCGACGACCTGGCGCCCGTCTGCTACGGCCAGGTGACGCTCGAGGACCACATCCGCGAGACCTGGACAATCCAGTCGGAACCGGGCTACGCGGTGCCGTTCTTCCTTCTGCGTCCACTGGAGCAAAGCGGCCCCCTGCCGCTGGTCCTGACGCCGCATGGGCACGGCAAGGATGGCAAAGACACCTACGCCGGCATCTACCACGATGAGAACGGACGCGCCAGCATCGCCGAAGGCGAGCGCGATGTCGCGCTGCAGGCGGTGCGCGCCGGTTATGTCGCCATCGCGATGGATCAGCGCGGCTTTACTGTCACCAAGTTCAAACAGGACATCGCGGACGACAAGAACAATTCCTGCCAGCGGATGCAAATGCACGCTTTTTTGTTCGGACGGACCTTGATCGGGGAGCGCTGTTACGACATCTCGCGCCTGATCGACTTCGCCGCGTTGCGGCCGGAAATCGACGTTAGCCGAATCGCAATCACGGGCAATTCCGGCGGCGGCACGACCTCGCTGTTCGCTGCCGCGGTCGAGACCCGGATCGGGGTGGCGGTCCCCGGCAGCTATTTTTGCACCTTCGCCGACTCGATCGCCGCGGTGCCCCACTGCGCCTGCAACTACGTGCCCGGTATCCTGACGCTCGGTGAGATGTACGACGTCGCCGGCCTGATCGCCCCGCGGCCGTTCATGGCCGTCGCCGGGCGGGAAGACCCTATTTTTCCGCTTAAAGGCGTCCGGAAGGCTTTTGACAAACTGAAGCAGGTCTACACGGTGGCGGGCGTTCCCGAACGCTGCCAGCTCTCACTGGGGGATGGCGGCCACCGCTATTACAAGGCCGATGTCTGGCCGTTTATGGACCGCTATCTGAAAGGGATGTCCGACCGGGCATGACGTCTGTAAACAACCGGCAGGTTTTGATTGATGCCTACGGCATCGACGCCCTGGCGATTCATCCTGTCCCGGCAGGCTTTTCCGCAAAGGCGTACCGGGTTCAGGGCAGGACCGGAGACTTTTTCCTCAAGATCTACGATCGGTGCGATCCGTCGACCCGGCAGTGGGTCGAACGGATCGGCCAGGTCCTGCCGGTTGTCCATTGGCTGCAAGGCCAGGAAGGGCTCGGCGATTGCCTTTGCGTGCCCATCCGGGCCCAAGACGGGTCCTTTTATTGTTCGCAAGGGCGATACATCTATCTGGTGTACCCTTTTATCGAGGGGCGGACAATCGGGGACGAACCGCTGGAACCTGCCCGAATACGCGAACTGGCCCGAATCGTCGGCCGGCTGCATCGGCAGGATGCTGGTATGACCGTGTCTGCCAGCCTGCGTGAAACGTTCGCCGTTCCCTTGATCGCATCGTTGCCGGACCGGCTCGGTCCGATGATATCGTCAGACCTGCACGCCATCCTGGAACCGCATGAAGCGGTGATCCGGCAATCGTGCGCGACGATCATGATGCTGTCCGGGACTCTTGCCAGATCCGGTTTACCTTTCGTGTGGTGCCACGGCGATCTGCACGGCTGGAACCTGATCCAGGCCCGCAACCTGGTCCTGGTCGATTGGGAGACCCTCATCCTGGCGCCCGCGGAGGCGGATCTGTGTTCTTTTTCCCCAGGATTCTTCTTTGGATATGGCTGGGATGAGGCGTTGGCGGCCTACCGGTCGGTTTGTCCGTATGGCGAGATCAACCGGGACGCGCTGCTTTTTTATCGGCTAAAGCGCGTCCTGGAGGACATCGCCCTGTTCGGCGAAAGCCTGTCAGGCGGCGGGCTTGATCCACAACGGCGTACGTGGACATATCGCTGCCTCGAGCATGCTTGCCGGCAGCTGGCCGAAGTCGATAACCTGTGAAAGCCTGAAGGCCCTTCAGCGGGTTGGGAACTGCTGCAGCCGGTGCAGGAAATCGGTCGGGTACATGCCCTCGATTTTGTGGAACAGCCGGCTGAAGTAATGCGGGCTGACAAAGCCCAGTTCGTAGGCGACCTCCTTGACCGACAGGGGCGTCATCCGCATCAGCTCCTTGGCGTGGGCGATTTTCAGCCGGTTGACATAGTCGATCGGGGTCGTCTGCAGGGAATTCCGGAACAGGCGGATCAGGTGCTGCCGGGAAATATTGGCCGCCTGGCTGAGCTCGGCGAGCGTGATCTTGCGGCTGTAATTTTGGCGGATGAACAGGAGCGCCTTTTTGAGCGGGACGGGTACGGGGTCGTCGGCATAGGCCTGGCTGTCCGCCACGATGCTTTTCAGCGTTACCCGGGATGCTAACGCCAGGATATGGCTGACGCACAGCGAGATGATCAGCTGGCTTTCCAGGTCGTTTTTCTGGAATTCCTGCAGAGCCTGGCCAACCAGCGCCTGGACTTGGCCGGACAGCTCGCCCAGTGAGGTCTTGTGGCCCAGGTAGAGGTGGCTCAGGTAGCTGCTGGGCTGGTAGCTGTCCTGAACCCGTTCCTGGCCGGCTTTCGTTTTCAGGGCCAGCAGCTGGCGGCGGGCCGTGTCCAGCGTGCAGGCGACCAGCGGGCCGGCTGTCGTGAAATGGATGTAGCAGAACGTGCAGGGCTGGTCCGCCAGCGGCCGGCGGATATAGTCCTGACCCTGGGGGATCAGGAACAGGTCGCCCGCTGACACCGGGTAGTCGGTGTTGTCGATTGTGAACAGGCAGGAGCCGAAGCAGATCACGACCAGGATGTGGTGGTGGTCGGCGTGCTGCCAGACGGTTTTCCGTTCGATCCGGTACAGGTCGCGGACTACGGGCCAGGTGTTCAGGTCGATATCGAAAAGCAAAACAAAATCCCCCTTGGGTGTATTTCGTGCATGTGAATGTGCATATTATACGGTAATGTGCGTCAATCGTACAGTGATGTTCATATTGTGCATCAATGTCCGCATTCTCGTTGTTTACAGTGCGCGTACCATGGGTTACAAAAAAAGCAGGCCGGTTGACGCGCCTGATTCATCCTGGCGAATTGCCTGCCGATCAGCTCAACAGATTGGAGCACGAGATTACCCATGTACAGGATTGTGATCGTTGGATTTGCCCACATGCACTTGAAGACCCTGATGGACCACTTCAATGCCCTGCCCGGCGGGGTCGACTGGATCGGCTGCGCTGATGTCGCGCCCTTTGAGACGGATCCGGGCGGCGGCCTGTCTTTGCGCATCAAGGCCATGGCGCAAAAGCTGGCGCTGCCCAGGGTGTATCCTTCCTACCAGGACCTAATCGCCCTCGGCCCGGACATCGCGATCGTCTGCACCGACAACCGTGCCCACGGCGAGGTGGTCAGCGATCTGCTTGCGCATAACATCCACACGATCGTGGAAAAGCCGATGGCCATGGATCTGAACGACGCCGTCCGGATGGTGCAATCTGAAGCCAACTCAAAGGCGACGCTGGCGATCAACTGGCCGGTCGTCTGGCAGCCGGCGTTCCATCTGGCCCAAAAGCTGACCCGGGAGGGGGCTGTCGGGCGCGTTTTGCGCTTCCACTACCGCAATCCGGAGTCCCTGGGCCCGTTTTCGCACGGCGGACGCCAGCCTGATCCGGAGGTTTTAAAACGCCAATGGTGGTACCAGCCCGAGCGGGGCGGCGGGGCGATGCTGGACTACTGCGGCTACGGCTGCCTGCTGGCCCAGTGGTTTTTGCAAAAGCCGGGATTGAGCGCCTATGGCCTTCGCGAAAACATGCTGAGCGGCTTTGGACCGGTCGAGGACTATTCGACCATGACCATCCGCTACGAGGACGCGGTTGCCCTGATCGAGGGCTCCTGGGCGACGGTCAGCTTCGGCGGCGTACCGACCGGTCCGGTTATCTACGGTGCGGAGGGCACCCTGGTCGCCCATCGCTATGACAACGCCGTCAAGCTCTATAAGACGCTGCACGGCCCGATGACCGCCTCTTACGAAGCGGAGATGCTGCCTGCAAACCGGGCCGATATCGCCCGGGAAATGGACCATCACCTGCGCACCGGCGAGCCGCTGTTCGAGGCGCTGGGCTCTGCCATGAACCTGCAGGCCATGGCCGTGCTTGACGCCGGCCTGCGCTCCGCCGCCAGCCTGAAGCCGGAAACGGTTCGGCCGCTGGGCTAAACAAGCAAGCCCAAGGGATTGTCTAGGTAAAAAAGATACAGCATCAGAAAGCGAGTGGAGAAGGATATGAACGATAAGAAGTGGCGCGTCGCCCTGATCGGAACCGGCATGATCGCCAATTGCGCCCACATACCGGCCTGGCGCAACCTGAAGGACCAAACGGAGATCGTCGGTGTCTGCGATATCCGGCCGGAGGCGGCCGAAGAGACGGCCCGGCGCAACCAGATCGCCTGGTACGGCACCGATCCGGACGCGATGCTCGCGCAGCTGCAGCCGGATATCGTCTCGGTCTGCACACCCAACTTGTTTCACCAGGAGATGACGATCAAGGCGCTGCGTGCCGGCGCGCATGTCATCTGCGAAAAGCCGCTGACGCTGCGCTACCGGGATGCTGTCGCGATGTACGACGAGGCCCGCAAGGCCGGCCGGCAGCTTTTTGCCAACCAGAGCATGCGTTTCCGGCATGACTTTCTGGCCGCCAAGAAGCTGATCGACGAGCAGGCGCTGGGCGACATCTATTTTGCCGAGTTCAACCGCATTCGCCGCCGCGGCGTGCCGCGCTGGGGCATGTTCCACATGCAGGACAAAAACGGCGGCGGCGCTTTTTGCGACATCGGCGTCCATTTCCTGGACGCGCTCAACTGGATGGTCGGCAACCCCGGCATCGTGGCGGTCAGCGGCACGACCAGCGACCGGATCTCCCACCTGCCCCATGATGTGCCGCCCCGGCTGGCGGACAGCGGCGCCTATGCGGGCGTCTTCACGCCGCGCCCCTACGACCCGGCTGAGTTCAGCGTCGAGGATCTGGCGGTGGGCACGATCCGCTTTGCCAACAACCTGACCTGTCTGTTCAAGGTCGCCTGGGCGATTAACCAGCCGGACGAGTTCAGTATCCGCGTCTCAGGCAGCCGTGCCGGGCTGAACATCCCCACCATGGATCTGTACGGAACCGCCAACGGCTTCTTGACCGACACCAAACCGGCGGTCTACGACGACATGCCCTACAAGGATGTCACGTTCAACGGCCACTGGTACTTGTTCGAGCATGTGCTGGATGTGCTGGCCGGACGCGCGTCCTTCCTGATCCGCGAGGCCGAGATCCTGAACGTCGTCGCGGCGATCGAGGCTTTTTACCTTTCGGCCAAAACCGGCTGCGAAGTCCGGGTCGACGAACTGGAGGGCGTGAAATGAAAAAGGATCGCTATAAGGTCGTCATCATCGGCTTTGCCCACATGCACATCAACGAGGTGGCTGCCTGTTTTTACGCCCATCCGAAAATCTGGCTGGCGGCCTGTGCCGACACGGTCCCGGCCGTGCCGGAAATTCACGAGGGGCCGTATACACGGGGCTGGAACCTGCGCTTCGTGCGCGAACATTACGGCGTCGAAAAGGTCTACGACGACTATGTCGCCATGCTGGAAGCGGAAAAGCCGGATCTGGCGATCATCACCTCGGAAAATGTCTGGCACCGCCAGATCGTCCAGGACTGCGCGCTGCGCGGCGTCGATGTCTGCATCGAGAAGCCGATGGCGATGAGCTACAGCGACGCCCTGGCGATGGTGCGCGACGCCCGAGCCACCGGGATCCGCCTGCTGGTCAACTGGCCGGTTACCTGGCGCCCCTACCTGCACCAGATGAAACAGTTCGTTGACGAGGGCGCGATCGGCCAGCTGATCCAGGTCAAGTACCGGGCCGGCCATACCGGTCCGCTGGGGCCGGGAGCGCGCCACCGCGGTGTCGCTCAGGCGGCCGACCCGATGACCGATCTGGAAAAGAGCCGCACCTGGTGGCACCAGTCCCGCTGCGGCGGCGGGGCCATGCTCGATCTATGCTGCTACGGAAGCCTGCTGGCGGCCTGGTTTATCGGCGAGCCGGCCCAGGCGGTGATGGGCATGAAGGGCAACTTCGCCAGCCAGTGGGGCGAAACCGAAGATAACGCGGCGATGCTGGTCCGCTTTCCCGGGGCGATGGCCATCGTCGAGGGAACCTGGACGACGCCGCAAAAGGACGCGCCCGCGGCGCCGGTCCTGTATGGCACCCGGGGCATGATGCGCTGCGAAAAGCGCGGCGATGACTTTGTCATCCAGATCACGGAGCTGACTGGCGAGACGCGCGAAATCGTGGCCGACGGCCCGGGCGGCGGGCTGACCGATACGGCGTCCGCGTATGTCGCGGCCTGCGAGACGGGCGGCTCGCTGCATGCGACCCTGGGCCCTGATCTGAACCTGCAGGCGATGGCCATTCTGGACGCCGGCGTCCGTTCGGCGGCCACAGGACTGCTCGAGCCGGTCGGCAACGCGGCCTGGCCGGGCATATAGGAGGAACCCTTATGAGTAAAACCTGGAATGTTGCGATCATCGGCTGCGGATCCTTTTGCGGCGGCCAGTACCTGCCCTACCTGGATAAGATCCGAGGCGCCCGGCTGGTCGCCCTGTGCGACATCGTGCCGGAGCGGGCCCAGGCCTACGCGGCCCGTGCCGGGGTCAGCCCATGGTTTGCCAGCATCGACGAGCTGCTGGCCGGCTGCGATTTCGACATCCTGATGAACGCGACCTCGATCCCCGCGCACCACGAGATCAACATGAAGGCGCTGGCGGCCGGCAGGCACGTGTTCACCCAAAAGCCCGCGGCCCTGACCGCCGCCGGAGTCACCGAGCAGATCGAGCTGGCTGCACGAATGGGCGTTAAAATGAACGCGGCCCCGGTGCACAGCATGCGCCATGCCAACCGCAAGGCGGCGCAGCTGATCGCCGACGGCGTGATCGGGGAAGTCACGACGGCGCTTTGCCAGGTCGCCCACGGCGGCCCGGAATATTTCCAGTACCGCGACACGGATCCCAGCTGGTTTTACGAGCCCGGCTCCGGCGCGCTCTACGACATGGGCGTGCATGGCCTGGACTACGTCGTCGGCCTGCTCGGTCCAGCCTCTGAAGTCAGCTGCCGGGCGGCGATCTCCGAGCCGCGCCGCCAAGTACGCTCCGGCCGCTGCGACGGCCAGATCATCGCATCCGACCGCCTGCCTGACAACTACCTGATCAGCCTGGGATTTGGCCCGCGCACGATTGCCGAGGTCTACACAGGCTATTGCCAGCGCGCGACGCGGATGCCCCTGATGGAGATCTATGGGACCGAGGGTGTGATTTGCTTTATCCGGGATCCCGGCGAGGCCCGGCCGCACCTGGAAGTCTATTTCGACCGTCCCGGCTCCGGAATCCGCGGCTGGACCCGACCGATGGACCTGAACGAGCGTGAAAAACCGTTCTTCGACTGCCTGTGCCTGCAGGACCTGATCGACGCGATCGAGGCAGACACCGAGCCGGTGCTGAACATGCGTAAACATCGCCACCTGGTCGAGATCATGGAGACGATCCCGCGCTGCATCGAGACGGGAAGCACGCATGCGCTGCACACGCGCTTTTAGCCTGTGAGCGTCCGGTGTCGGCAATATGCATAGAAAATATGGTTATTGAGATGATTCAACAACTGAGCGCATAGAGAATTGGTTTTCCCGCATGAAAATAAGCATGGATGCTGAGGATTATGGCCAAGTAAAAAACGTTCAGTTTCATGGCGTTTAGAAGGACCCCGGGCACGCTTTTCAGCGTGCCCGGGGAGATTACTTATTCGTCGGATTCCAGGACTTCCCATCCAGTTGGTGAATCGCCCAGGTCAGGCACGACCATGGTTTCGCCGCCCTTAAGGGCAGATTCATGCGCGATCAGGCCGGGCAGGTTATAACGAGCCGCCACCCAGGCATTCGTAGGTGACAATTTACCGGTGTATGCGGCCTTGCAGAAGTCGTCCGCCATGAACTTGTGCGTGCCGCCGTGGCCGTCATGCATGCCGATATAGGCTTCTGGCAGTCGCTTCTGGTTTTGAATCGGCGCAAAAGTGCTGCCCCACTTATTGGAAATGACTTCCTGTGTGAAGTTTGGATCGTCCTGGTGTTTTTGCATTTCAAAGGGGTTCAGCAGCGGACCGACATCCTCATAGATCGCATCCTTGCCTTCCAGGCGGACATAGGTGTGCTGGGCGATCGAGCTTTCGTACGACGCCTGGGTGCCGTGGAACGATGAGATGTAGGACATCGGACCGTACCAGCCGATACGCCGGTTTTCATTGATCCGGGCGATGCCGCCGTTGTCGAGATAAAGCAGCGCGGTGGTGTTGGAGAACGGGTTATCCCATAAATTCTTCCCCTTACCGAAAATATCGTCTCCGACCTGATCGATATAACCAAAAGAGGCGACTTTGCGCGCCCAGGACCCGGAGGATGAAAGGATCATGCCGGTTGAGTGGGTGGGGTAGAGCATCGGGGGCACACCAGCGACCTGTTTCCAGTTTTCTCCACCAGAATACTTGTAGTCAAAATGGCGCATGTCGTGATTGTACTGCGATTCGCCATAGACGAAAGCGCCCATTTCACCGGATTTCAGCTTTTGCCGGCAGAAAATGCTGCAGGGCCGGTAGTGGCCGGTTTCACCCATTGAGTAAGTCAGGCCGGTTTGTTTCACAAGCGATACGATCTCGGCTATTTCCTCGATGTGCGACGCCATGGGAACAGCGCTGTAGACATTCTTGCCGGCTTTTAGAGCGGCAATGGTCATCGGGCCGTGCAGGTGGCGCTGGGTGAAAATGGCGACCGCGTTAAGCGTCTTGCTCTCCAGCATCGCTTCGAAAGACGGGTAGATTTCGCTGATGCCGAATTCTTTGGCATGAGCTGCGCTGCGTTCAGGCAGCAAATCGGTGACGGCGAGTGATTCGACATACGGATGAGCTTGAAACAGGGGGATGAAATTGCGGACAAATCGGCCACAACCGACAATGCCCATACGGATACGTTGTGACATGGGATACCCTCCTTGACATCTTTCTGACATTTCATGTCAGTCGTTCTTATGCAATCATTGCGGCAGCGAACCGGATCACTGAGTTTGGTCTATTTGATAAATCCTTACCGCTCCTCATGATGGCAGTAACTTTAACGGACGAATCGGGTTAACGATTTTCGTCCTCATGCAGACGGATGCTCATCAGGTCCAAAAGATCGGGAACGCCCAGGGCTGCCTCCTCCAGCCGACCTTCCGTCAGAATCTGCAGATACGTTTTGAGCAGATCGTTATGCGCTTCGCAGGTAAACCCGTTCTTCAGCGTAAGAAAAGCCGGATCCGTAACAATCCGGGCAGGATCGGGGGGCCATTCACAGCGCAGCCGGCGGGAGGAGCCGGGCCCTTTGTAAGCACACCAGCTTTCATAATGGCGCTTGAGGCGCACAGGATCCCCGATATACGACGATAGGACGCCAAGATAATCCATCATGTGCTTTTTCTCCACACCGGTCAACAAGCAGATCAGTCGTCCATCAGGAGAGAAACGGTAGGGATGGATGGTCATCTGAGGAAGGCCATCGCCAAATACGATATGAGGCATATAGCCGTAATACCAGGGATTTTGCGGATCTGGCAACGACACGTTGCCAAAAAGAAAATTCCCGGTGCTGTATACAATGGGCTTCCCCTCGTATACCTCATAGCCCTGTGGGCAATGGGGATGCATGCCGATGACGGCATCGGCGCCAATATCGATCAGCGTTCTATACCGGTCCACCACGATGGGGGCAGGCACAGGATTATGCTCATTGCCGCCGTGCATGACCACCAGCACAAAATCAAAATCCCTGCGGGCCTGACGGATATCCATACACAGTCTGCGCATATCGAAACCGTTACTGCCCGGTTTCTCGTCGCGTGCGGTCCCAAATTCATTTTCTGTCGAGGCTAGGACTGCGAGCGTCAGTCCGTTCCGCCGGGCGATCCAGGGCCGTCGTGCTTCCGCCAATGTCATGCCTGCGCCCGTGTGGCCGATACCATGAGCATCCAGTGCAGCCAGTGTGCTTCGGACGCCTTCGCTGCCGAAATCACCCATGTGGTTGTTAGCCAGGACGGCAGCATCAAATCCGCCTGCCTGGAGCAACAAGACAGCCGATTCTGGGCCGCGGAGATTGGGCCCGGCTTTAGCGATCGGCTTTCCGTTGTCCGTGAGCGGGTTCTCTAGGTTGACAAGGCGGACATCAGCACGCTCAAGAACCTGGCGCACATCACGAAAGACAGCAGTTTCATTGCCTGACCCGATCAGACTGTCAACGGGTGCTCGTGTGCTTAGATCTCCGGCTGCTATGACTGAAAGCGTATCAGCGGTTTTCATCGGAACGATCTCCCTTTACAAATTCACGTAACTGCAAAATATCAAAATATCGCAGCATAGACGGCATAACATAGGCTTTAATGTTGTTATCGTTATAATATTTCTCGCTGGCGATTCGTCGGAAGCTTTCGACCGGATCGTGCTCAATGACTGAGTATATTCGCTCGTCAACCAGTTTGGCCATGAGCGCGTACAGGTTAAAGCCGCCGCGCGTTAGAATATCCACCCGTGTTTCGGTACCGCATATCTCCTGCACAGCATCGATGGCGCGCAGGATGCCGCGCACGCGCATTGCCGGCAGATTGTCCCCGTTTACGAGTAAAATGTTGGCGTAGTTGCCAAGGCGGGACCAAAAATAATCCGGTTCGCTGCCATGATACAGATCGTCGCCTATGCAGCCCGTGCCGGCCAGATCCACGATGAAAACGCCCTTGCCCTCGTGGCACAGCGCGAGCACCTCGTCCATATGGCGGTGCCGGACCAGCGTACCGCCATCCCAGAGCGCAAGCACGTTATGCAAAGGAATTTCCCCGGGGGCGTGAAAGAAAATGCCGAAATTGGATAGGTTTTCCTGCTGGTACCAGAGAAATAGTTCGCACCGCAGATCGTAGGCATGATAAAACGCGTCGTCAGCTCGCTTCAGGTATAGGGGATAGGCGGGGAACGCGTCTATCTGCGCACGGATGAAGCCAACCGCCTCCCTGCGCCGTGTGTCGAACGTTTTTACCGCCGCTTCCCGGTCATACCCGGCTAGCTTGTCGACCACATAGTCATGTGGGATTCGAGAACCAAGGCTTTGCACCACCGAACCGGAAGGCGTTGCATTCAGGCGGCCTTCGTGTACCGGCTCGCTCGGCCGAACCGGTGCGGCCGGTTCCCCGCGAAGCGCACGGGAGAAAAAATCCGCAGCGGCATTGGCTAAACCGTGGCTATACCCATGCCGACAACGGTCCGTTTTCATTTCAAGCCCGTCGGGATTCCCCAAAATACGCCAGAAAGGACGCGCTTTTTCCAGTGTTTTGCAGCTTCCCTCGATCGGGAAAAAGTCTGAATCCGCTGTGAGCAGCATAACAGGCTTTGGCGCCATACACAGCACGGCGTCTGCGTGATCCAGTCCCGCGGCAGCCATACCCGGCCAGATCTGCTCAAGATCCTGTCGCCTGTGCGTGCGCAGAATATCTTCTCGTGTGGTGATAAAGCAGCACGGCGCGGCGGCGGCGATCCGTTCGGGTGCCTGCATCATCAGCATCGCGGTCAGTGTGCCGCCGCCACTGCAGCCCGTTACGCCGATCCGCTGCGGGTCGATGTCGTCTCGGGATTCCAGGTAGTCCAGTGCGCAAAGCGCATCGTGAACAAAGAACTCGCTGATGTTCATCCCCGTTATCAGGCACTGAATCCCGGCATAATCGTGCTCCGGGCAGGTTGCCTTGACAGCTTGTGAAATGCCGTCCTCCATATATGTGATGCGCTCACCCTGCCCAATGCTGTCCAGCGTCATAACCGCAAAACCAGCTTTAGCAATGGTCATCATCACGTTCTGATAGGGAGGATAGGTCCGCCCTAATTCGGAATGACCGCAGACTTGCAGCACAGCAGGCAGCTTGCCTGACATGCCGGTTGGTTTGGCGAGAACAGCTGTTGCAAAAAAACCCGGGCGTGTTTCCAGAATAATCGATTCGATGTACAGACCATCGCGCTCGAAAGCATGAGAGGTTTGTGCGCTCAAGAAGCTGTCTGCCGGAATAGGGCCCAGGGATTCAGACCATGCATCCCGAACCGTGCGTTGGTATTCTACCGCATCTTCCGGTGTCATCACGGCACCGCGCCGTAAATCGCCTGCATGCATGTTCCGGAGCGTCAATTCAGCCATGTACCAGTCAAGCTGATGAGGGTTTATGGGAACGACCTTGTCGGCGAGAGCCGCATTGGCCTCATTCAAATCCATTTAGTCTATTCAATCCTTTATTATAATAGCGCATTCCGGTTCAACCAAAACCGTGTACCGCACATCTCCTTGCTCGTTCAGATCAGGCGAGGACACATTGGCTGTCCAGACTCTTCTTGTATCCCGTGGGCGTCTGCCCAGTAAGCTGCTTGAACGTCTTGATGAAATGGGATATGTTCACGTACCCTATTTTTTCACATGTCTGTGTAACCGACATGCCATCCTTGAGGAAGCGTTTGGCCGCATCAATCCGCAGAGCTATAACATAGTCCTTGTAATTCTGCCCGGCCGCTTTTTTGATCAGCCTGCTGACATATTTGTCTGAGAGACTGAATGCACTCGCGAGTCTTTCAAGGCTTAGATCATACTCCGTGAAATGGTCCCGAATATAACACAATACATCCTCGGATATGTCTCGATCTGCAGAATTGTCGTCTTCTGTCACGCAGCTGCACAGCGCTTTGATTATGACACCCACACCGTACCGGAAACTCTCCCTGTCATGGGCTGCAAGGACCATGCTGGTATGGTGCTGATGAAGGGGTGTTTTTTTCTCTTGGGCGGTTTGCACCAGCGAAACCAGCACATCGGATATGATGTAGCGGTGCAGGACCACCGAGTTCGTCTGATCCCATACCTGCGTTATGAACTCATCCAGATGTGCACAGGCTTTATCACAGTCGCTTATACGTACGGCATGCAGCATGCATGCGACATGTTTATTGTCATAATAGAGCGAGTCAGGATCAACAGATCGCTGCGGCTCTTCAACTCGGTTTCCCGATATGATCTGGTCGCAGTCGTCCATGGCTTCCATTACGACGACCGGGAGACGATCAATCGAGCTTACGGTGTTCCTGCCGCCCCCCATTGTAAAGGCTGTATCCTCTCCTGACTCAAGTACCGACCGAATGAGATCAACGGACTCCTCCAGAAATCCCGCGTCCTTTAGGCTTACGATAACCCACAATGTGTTGTGCCGCTCGCTGGGAAGTGAATAGTAGTGAATATCCTCTCCCGATAAATCCTCAATATGGGAAACAGGAGGCTGTCCGAGGGCGTCCATGTCGGAAAAATCCTGATTCGGGAAATGAATGCGCAATACGGTGAAGCAGTTATTGGAGAAAGGAATACCCATCTGGCGTAGAAGCGTAAGCGTGCTGTCCGACGCGTCACCACTGATAAGCAGGCGCAGGCTCTGGTACCTGAGCACACCCATTTGCTCGGCCAGTCGTTCAGTAACACGCTTGTTGTTCTCCATCGCCAGCGTAAACATCCGGTCAATGTTATGCAGTTCGTTCTGAGACTCGTCATCCTGCTGCTCGTTGTTGTGAATTTTGGCGTGAATGCGCTTGATGGGCATATAGTTGCGAAGCGCCATCAGCACCGCTACCCCCAGCAGCATCAGGATGAACAACACGATGGCCACCACATTAATCATTCTTAATCCTGCGATCGTGCCATACGCACTGTTCCTGGGCAGTGTCAATGTCAAAGATATACGCCGCTCAGGAGAGAGGGCTTTCAGTATCGGATCGTTATTGCCGACATTCATCACACGGTTGAGCAATGGCTTTTCATCGAGCGTCACGCGCAGATCCCCGATAAGGCCGCCGGTCGTAGTCATCATGCGACTGATCAAATTGTCTGTGCTTGTCACAAAGCACAATGTTGCATTGCTCACGGCGAACCGGATGTCGGTGGCTTTCACGGGATAGGCAAGCAGCATGACTGAGCTTCCCTCCGATTCGATCACTGTCATCTCACGCACATCATCGATCCGTGTGGCAACCGGTCCTGGATCTGTTAGCCCCAGGTTTTCTGTTATGTGCGTCTGAATCGGACACACCATTCCCGTGGAAAGATATGCGGTACCCGAATCATGGTACACGAGAAAGTACTCGTCCGTGATCCTGGAATACCCAACGTACTTTGTGAAGTCCTCGAGAAGCAGTTTCTCGTAATATTTATTTTGACGAAAATAGAGCGGCCGGTACTTGATGTCAAAAGATATACCATACGCTACGGATTGGAGTGTTTCGAGTTGCGTCTCAAGATCATGGGCGGCCAGTTCGATTTTCCTGCGGTTGTTTTGCAGCTCTGTCTGTTGCAGATTGTACAGGAACATGTTGAATACGGCTACGCCGATGAGCGCGCACGAGAGCAGTACGATGCCGATATAAGAAAAAAGATACTGTACCAGCACGCTGCCCCTAGGGGCTTTATGTTTCATATGAGACCCTCCACCGGCGATATCCTGCGTATGCCCGCAGCCGAAATCGCCATATTGGCAGGTTTCGGCTGCGGGAACAGGTCAGTTCAGAAATTGGGCGGTGTTACCTCATACACAGTCTAGATCACATTTACTGGTTTGCCAAATAGTTCTCGTAGGCTGTCTTGTAATAACCCAGGTATTCCTCAAGACCCAGCGCATCCAATTCGTTAAAGTATGCGTCGATCTCTGAGAGAGCGCGTGCGCCGGTCACGAACTTCGCGCATTCGGACTCGATATGGGCATTGATGACCGAGCTGAGTTCTACGATGCGGACATTCTCATCTTCATTGAAGAACAAGATGGTGGGGAATCCATATTCAACATATTCCTTCAGATTTTCAACCTGACTAACGCGCGGCCAATAGTCGCCGTTGGTCGGATCGTCTTTCCAGATGTCCAGGTTATACCTGGGCTCCAGACCGCTGGTTTTAGCTCGCCAGGCATTGTTGCGGATACCGACTCCGAAGACACCCCAGTCCCAACCGGCTACGCGCTTACGCAAGTATTCAACCGCGTTGGGATACAGGTCGGGATTCGCTATCCGGTCTCTATCGAGACGGGAGTAGCCTTCGTCGAGGTACCAGCCGCCCCAGCCCTCCAGGAGATTTTCGCTGTTTTCGTGAGCACCGACCCAGGCCATATTCGTGCCTTCCGCGGTAAAGAAATAGTCGCAGAAGCGGATGGCCGCCTCAGGATACTCCGTTTTGGATGAAATGACGCAGCCGCCGGTGGAGACTGCCATACTGGTAGATATGGTGAATTTCTCGTCATTATGGTCACTGGTCAGCGGACCGATGGTTGTGTACTGCTGGAAAAGCTCGGGCTGCGGCTGGGTTAAATACACCTGGGAAACCATGAATCCAACCAGACCCTGTGATGCCAAAGCCTTCGTAGCGGTTTCGTCAAGCGTATAGAAATCCTGATGAATATACCCCTTGGTGTAATAATCGTGGATAACTTCGAGCACGGCGCCAAAGGCTTCGCGGTCTGCCGCAGGGATAACGACTTCATCATTGCGCAGCGCGGGCTGGAGTCCTTCAGGATCATTGGTCTTGTAACCAAAGGCGTTGAGGAAGATGCGGAGCGGGTTTCCGTATGCAACCGACCCGCCCATGGGAACGACGTTGTCGCCGCGCGCCTTGAATGCAGCCATAATGGCCGTGAACTCATCAAGGGTGGTTGGCAATTGCAGGCCTGCTTCTTCCAGCCACACGGTATTGATATTCTGCTGGTTTAGGGTTAACGCTTCCATTGCCTCATCAAACACCGAATCACGGATATAGGGAAATGAATAGATTTCGCCATTCGGAGCCGTGATCTGGGCAGGATAATCGGGATACTCCTCGAAGAGCATTGTCAGATTGGGCATCATGTCTTCGTTGATATAGGAACTGAGCCCCAGAAGTTGCTTTTCCTGCACGCCGTGGATCATCTGCAGCTGAGGCGTGATGTTCATCGAGATCATGAGATCAGGCAGGGTGTCGGCCGCAAAGGTCAGGTTAACATATTCGTCCCTGTTGAAGACTTGCTCTACTTTGTAGTCGATGTTCATCTTCTCTTTGACGAAGTTCCAAAAATGCGTATCTTCGGGTTTGCCGAAATCGGTCGAGTGCCTTACCGCGATCGTAAGCGGTATGTCGTAACCGTCCTTAACGACAGGTAGGGTGCTGTCCAGATTCAGGTACTCGGGTACGTCGGACTGCGGCGTAGTCGTCGGTGCCGTAGTCTGACCAGACGCCGTTGTTCCGGAACTGGTCGTGGGCGTCGACGTTGACGATGGGGTTTGATTGCATCCGACAACCATAAGGGCCGCCAGAATACAGGCCAACAGGATGCTCAGTGCTCGTTTCATTTCACACACTCCTTTTTTTATTTTTCCACAGAAATGCGAACCTGCGCAATTCTGTAAAAACCAAAAAATTAACCCTTTATGGATCCGATCATGACACCTTTAACAAAGTACTTCTGCACGAACGGATAGGCGATCAGCATCGGCGCGCTGGCGATGAATATCGTCGCGTATTTCATGGCTTCGGCCAAGTAGGCTTGCCTGGCTGCCCATTCCAGCATCCCCTCCTCGTCAACCTCAATCGAAGCCAACATCGTTTTGCTTAAAATAAGGATATCGCGCAGTACGAGCTGGAGCGGGTAGAGATCGCGGTTTCGGATGTAGAGCAGGGCGTTATAGTAGCTGTTCCAATGGCCAACCGCATGGAAGAGCGCCATGACGGCTATAATGGGCTTGGCAAGCGGCAGAGCGATGCGGAAAAATGACTGGAACTCCGAAGCGCCGTCAATATGAGCTGCCTCGTATAGGCTGTCGGATATCGTTGATTGAAAATACTGGCGAACGACGATCAGATTGTAGCAGCTGACGCCACCGAGAATCATAATCCAACGGCTGTCGATGAGACCCAACGACTTCATGAGCAGGTAGGTGGGGATCATACCGCCGCCAAAATACATCGTAATGAAGAAAAACCAGGTTAGCACCTTGCGGCCGGGCAGGTAGATTTTACTCATCACATAAGCCGCAGGGATCAGGGTCAGCAGGTTGTAGAGGGTACCCACCGCCGTATATATGATGGTATTGTAGTAACCGGTCCATATCTCCTCGTTTTTGAACACATTGGCATATGCTTCCATTGTCAGGCCTTTGGGCCACAGCATCACCGAGCCGGTCGCCACCTCGTAGGGTTCGGAAACCGCGGCAATCACGACAAAATAGAGCGGATAGACCATGACAATGATGACAAGCAGCATAAGGAATGTGTTCACACTGTCAAAGATGATATCTGAAGAGCTTTTTTTCATGGAAACCCAGCCTTTCTATCTACCCGGATGCTTATGTCATTACCATAGGCCAACGGATGAAACGCGCTTAGCGATGGTGTTAACGACCATGATGAAGATGATGTTTACGATATTGTTAAACAAGCCAATGGCCGATGAATAGCTGAACTGACCGCCCATGATACCCATCTCGTACACATAGGTTGAAATGACTCTTGAGCTTCCGAGATTGAGAGGATTTTGCAACAGGAAGATTTTCTCAAATCCGACTGAGAGGACACTGCCGGTTCGCAGAATGAGCAGGATGATGATCGTCGGCAGTATGTGCGGAATATTGATGTGTTGTATGATCTGCAATCGGTTGCAGCCGTCGATGCGCGCGGCTTCGACCAGTTCCGGTGATACACCCGCTAGCGAAGCCAGATAGATGATGGTGCCCCAACCTACGCCCTGCCATACGCCCGACCAGACGTAAATAGTGCTGAAGTAGCGTGGGACGGCCAGAAAGTCCACCCGCTCAGCGCCCAGCATGGATACGAGATTGTTGATCAGCCCGGTTTCACGCGCCAGGAAGATTCGAACCATTGAACAGAGCACGACCACCGAAATAAAATGAGGTGCGTAGGAGATCATTTGGACGGTCTTTTTAAACTTTTGATTGCCAATCTCGTTGATGAGCAGCGCCAGGATCACAGCGCAGGGAAATGTTGCGATAGAATAAAGGCTGATGCCTACGGTATTGCGCAGTACTCTTTGAAAATCGGGAAAGGTAATAAACCGGATGAAATGCTTGAGGCCTACCCAATTGCTTCCCCATATTCCCAGACTGGGGCGGAAGTCTTTGAACGCAATCTGGATGCCGTACATCGGGAAGTAGTTAAACACCGCAACCGCGACTACTGCGGGAAGCACCAGCACATAAAGCTGCCAGCTGGACGCCGCATTTTTGAGCCAGGAGACAACCGGACTGCGTGACTTTCTTTTGATGGCCGGTTTTCCAGTTGCTGTTACACTGCTCATTCGATCTGCCCCCTGTGGTTATTCTATATACTCATCATGATCTTGACGACGCTGTGTTTATGCAAACTTACAAGCTAAAGCTAGCATCATTTACTACTGTGCTCAATAACCGGAAAGTGATATCTGGTTTCCGTCATTGTGCTGAAATCCCTGCTCTATAAGGGTTTAAGGCTTGGTGCAGTGTGTTTACGAAAAAACAATTTCAACAAAAACCAGCAACTGATCGAGCGGAAAACTGTAGACACTTACAAAGACAAAGCTGCTGATAGGATGATCAGAGCACACAAGGTAAGTGATTTTTGAACATAACAGCAGGATAGATAACCTCTCACCGGACCGGATGGCACCCGCAAACGATGCGGATACTGGTCAAAATAGAGACTCAAAACCGGTCAAGACGTTTTCCCATTCACGCTTGTCTGTCGTACCCTTGCTTGGCCGAGCAGATCATCCGCTGCGCACATTATTCACTGTATCCACTTAAAAACGGCCAAGCGACTGCTGGCCGTTTGTTACTCTAACGCATACGTAAATTCAATGAAGGGTGTATGAAAAAGAGACCTCAACTCAACGCGACAGGCTGAGTCCAGGAGACATGACCGTGAAAGTCTGTGCAGATCGCTTTCACGAACGCCGCTCCGGCGGGCAGCTTCTTCTCAGCGTGGGTGACAGGACTTTCTGATGTACCATGAGTCGGGTAATAGACGCTTCGTGATACGTTTATATAGATGCTCCGGCAGGGAGAGCATGTGATTTGGGCGACGCCGTCCTCCACGGTAAAGTCATATATCTCAGGTGCCTTTTCTCCGGGTCCGGCGCTGTAGGATGCGTAGAAGCTTCCTCTGCGGATGGCAGACAGCACCGCGTCATGCGTGAGCTTAGCACATTTGACGGTGATATAGCCTCCGCAGTAGTCAGGAGAATGCCCATGCGCATCGTCGCTGCCAAAACACCAAATCCTGTTACCGTGCTTCCAGAAGTATTCGTAAAAGGGCTCTGCCATGCCGCTTTTCCAGGTCTGCTCGCAGCTGTAGTTGATAATCTCCATGCCTGTCAGGTTCCGAAGATGAGCGATGTCCTTCATTTCCACATACGACCAGTAGGGATGGGCGTATATCGCGATGTTGTTGTTCTGCGTCAGATGATCGATCATAACCTGCGGATCAACACTGCCGCATACATCGCTGGAAAAGCGGTGCCCATGGGGGAAGGTTGCAGTTTTCGGCGTTCCGACTCCGACGATGTGGTGAACGACGCCGTTATAGACGGTGTCCAGTTCGACGCCTGGCATGATCAGGAACGTGTCGTCGCCAATTTCCTCGTGTATCCCGAATGTCCGGTGATCGGTTATGGCGATAAAGCTGTACCCCTCGTGCTCATAGATGGCACGGAGCTGCTCAGGCGTCGCTTCACCGTCGGAGATGGTCGAGTGGGTATGAAGATTCCCCTTATAAAACTGTCCCGTCCGATCCAGTGTATAGTACATCATGGTTCCACCCTTTCACCTCATCGTATCTTTTCAGCCACCTCATTGTAACACATACTGTTCATTTTCCTGTTGCATAGTCTGATGTGAATTGCCGGCTGCCCTAGCAATATCGCGATCGCAACAAGAGTGACAAGACGATCAGTCGTGTTATCATAGAGCAGAGAACGATTCCGCGTTTTGCCATGGGCAGCGTGGAGACGTTTGGCCCGGACTGTGTCAAGGCGCATGACCACCCGATGCTGGACCAGTACTTTTTCAGCTTCCCGGAAAACGACGCCTTTATCACCATCGAAGGCGAACCGTACCGGATGCTGGGGAACCAGCTGCTCTACATTCCGCTGGGGTCGCTCCATGGTGTCGATGTCGTGCAGAAAAAGCATTGCCACTACATGTGGATCGACTTCATGGTTGACGAGACCGCCATGCACCGGCTGGACACCTCCCATATTGCGACCGGGACCATGCGAACGCTCGAAGAGGAGACCTGACCGATGATGCAACCTCTCAAACTGCTGCCCGAACGGGTCTGGCGCACCTACACCGGCGGCCGCCTGATTGACCAGATGCGCCGGCTGGACGGCAAGGACAGCCATTATCCGGAGGACTGGGTCATGTCCGTGGTCGCCGCGCGCAATCCAGGGCAAGACCAGCCGGCCGGTGCCGGCCTGAGCCGGCTTGAGAACGGCGAGCCGCTGGTGGACTACATCCGGCGCAATCCGCAGGTCCTGGGCCGGGCCTCGGCCATCGAGGTCTTGTTCAAATTCATCGACGCCGCGGAGCGGCTGGCCATCCAGGTGCATCCCGACAAGCCGGCCGCCCTGCGCTATTTCAACAGTCGTTTTGGAAAAACCGAATGCTGGCACATCGTTGACGGGCGGATGGACGGGCCATCCCCCGCTGTTTATATCGGCTTTAAGGAAGGGATCACCCGTGAGCGGTGGCGGGATCTGTTCGAACGCCAGGATGTGGAAGCGATGCTGGATTGCCTGCATCGCTTTGAAGCCCGGCCCGGCGACACCTTCCTGATTGAAGGCGGCGTCCCGCATGCCATCGGGGCCGGTTGCTTCCTGATCGAGATCCAGGAGCCGACGGATTTCACGCTGCGCATGGAAATGACGACAGCCGGTGGCTATCGCGTATCCAAAGAAATCTGCCATCTGGGCATCGGGCTCGAGGCCATGCTGGACTGCTTCCATTTCGAGGGCTTGTCCTTCGACCAGGCGCAGGCGCGCTGGCAGATCCCGGCGCGACGCGTCGACGACCAGGTCTCGGTCCTGATCGACGATCGTCAGACCGATTGCTTTGGCATGAACAAGATCACGACCGACCGCGCTTTAACCCTGGCGGGACACGCGGATTACGCCGGTCTGGTCGTGTTGTCCGGGGAGGGCCGGGTCAACGGACAGAGCGGTGCGCCGGGCGATTACTTTTTCGTGCCGGCAAACCTGCCGCTTCAGCTCGAACCTGTTTCATCTGAACCCTTTTGCGTCCTGCAGTTTTTCGGACCGCCAGGCAAAGGATAACGTTCACAATAGGAGGCTGCTATGTTTTTATCGATTTTTGCCGATGAGCTGAACATGGATTTCTACGATGCTCTGCCGATTCTCAAGTCATGGGGGCTGGAAGCGGTTGATTTCAGGGGCCGGATTAACGGCAAGGCGATTGAGAAGCAAAGCAAGGATGAGCTGGTCACGCTCAAGAAGACCCTGGATCGGGCTGGATTGAAGACCGGTGCGCTCCAGTCCTCGCTGTGTAAGGTTCATCTGCCCGGTCCGGATATTCAGCAGCGGGAACTGGAAAAACTGGAGGGCCTGATCCGGGCTGCGGACATTTTGCAGTGCCCCCTGGTGCGCTCCTTCAATTACTGGCAGCATGGCGAGACCGAACCCGGCCTGGGCGACCTGGCTGTGCGGCCGGACATGATGAACCAGGTTCTTGAGATGTTTGAGCCGATCCGCAGGCGGGCGGTCGAAGCCGGCCTCGTTCTAAGCTTCGAGAACTGCGGTCAAACGCCGGATGAGGTGATCGCCCTGCTGGACGCTTTGCGCGTACCGGGCTGGGGCATGGCATTCGACTGTGCTAATATGTTCGACATCCTGCCGGAGGCAGCCGGTGACGCCACGCAATATTTTACCAAGTGCATCCGGCGCGCCAACATGATCCACGTCAAGGCGCGCGCGACGCTCGATGTCTTCACCAAGTGGCGCAATGTGCCCTGGGCGCGCGTCCTGCGCGCGGTTTCGGCGCTGCCGGGTGACATCCCTGTGTCGATTGAGACGCATAACCCGGCCGGCAGCCCGTACACACCAGTTGAATGCAGCAAGCTCTGCGTCGATGCGATTCGCAAAGACTGGCCGTCTGCCGCCCCGACCAGCATCGAGGCCGCCCTGGAACCGGAATCTTCCTTTGCCCGGCCATATGCCGACGACCCGGTCCGGTTTGTTGTCGTTGGCCTGGGCATGGGCAAGAACAGGGTCCGGCAGCTGACCGAAACCAGCGGTACCAAACTCGTCGGCGTTTGCGACATCAACCTGGAAAAAGCGAAGGCGGTCGGCGAGCAGTATCACGTCCCCTACTCCGACGATATCAACACATTCCTCGGCGACCCGCGCGTCGAGGTCATGTATGTCGTGACGCCGACCGGTTTGCACGGCTCGGTGGCCCGCCAGTGCCTGGAGGCCGGCAAGCATGTGCTGACAACCAAGCCGATGGACATCAGCTCGGAGCGCTGCGTCGACATGATCCGGCTGGCCAAGGATAAAGGATTGCTGCTGGGTGTCGATTTTGACGAGCGCCAGCGCCTGCGCTACCTCGAGCAGCAGGAAGCCATAAACCGCGGCTTTTTCGGCCGCGTGCTCGCCTATAATGTCAACTTGTACATCCGCCGCGACCAGGCCTACTACGACGAGAACGGCGGCTGGCGCGGCACCTGGGCTCTGGATGGCGGCGGCGCTTTTTGCAATCAGGGCGTGCACGAGGTCGACCGTGCCCTGCTGCTGCTGGGCATGCCGAAGCGCGTGCGCTCGGTCATCGCGACCCAGAACCACCTGATCGAGACAGAAGATGCGGGTGTCAGCGAGTGGCAGTATGACAATGACATCCAGGTTCGCTTCGCGTCGACGACCAACTACCCGATCGGCTCCTGGTATGTCCGAATCGAGATTCACGGCACCGAAGGCGCCTATGTCCATGCCAGCGGCGGTCCGGAGGGTGAGCACACCTGGTGGGGTAAAAACGGAACCTGGTCGGAAGCCTGCCCATACCCGGTCGAACAGGCCTGGCGCCAGGGCAGTGACCGGTTCGCCTATTCCGTACGCACGGGTGCGCCCCTGGGAATTTGCGGCGAACAGGGCCTCCTCTCTCGGCGAATCCTGGACGCGCTGTATGCGAGCGCCAGCCAGGAAGGCCGCTGGGTAGACGTTGCCACGTGACCGAAACGAGCGGCACCGGATGCCCGCCGTGGTATAATAGGAGCGTTTTCAGATATCGGTTATCCGTCAGACGACATCTTTCCTGGAGGCCTTCATGAAACAGCTTGAGATCACAGACTCCGTACCCGTTATCCGCGCCTACGATGTCATCGTCGCCGGCGGCGGCGTCGCCGGTGTGGCAGCCGCGTTGTCAGCCGCCCGCGCCGGCAAGCAGGTCCTGCTGCTGGAAAAGAGCACGATGCTCGGCGGTCTGGCGACACTGGGCCGGATCAACCTCTTTGTCCCGATGTGCAACGGCCGGGGCCGCCAGATCATCACCGGCATGGCCGAGGAGCTGCTGCGGCTTTCGATCCGTTACGGGTACGACACCATCCCCGCCGAATGGCAGCAAGGTGAGCCGGGCGAGGGGGCCAAGGCCCGCTACCTGACCCGCTTTTCGGCCGGCATCTTTGCCCTGGCCCTGACCGAGCAGGTCGTGTCCGAGGGTGTCGATTTGCTGTTTGACTGTGTCGCGTCACGCCCGGTCATGAATGGCGGGCATTGCGAAGGCGTTGTCGTCGAGAGCAAAAGCGGCCGAACCTTCTACCAGGCTGCCATGGTCATCGACACGACCGGCGACGCCGACCTGCTCGAACGCGCCGGGGTCCCGGTGGTCCAGGGCAACAATTTTTTTACATACAGTGCAGCCGGCGTGACGCTGGACAGCTGCCGCAAGGCGGTCGAGTCCGGCCGGATCAACGATGCGTCGGTCGGTTTCAGCGGCGGCCGATCCACGCTTTACGGCCAGCATCACCCGGAGGGCATGCGATTGTTCCAGGGGACGACCGCCGAGGATGTCAGCGAATTTCTGATCAAAAACCAGCGCCAGCTGCTGGAAAAAATCAAGGACGACGCGCGTTTCTCGCGGGATATCCTGGCCTTGCCGGGCATGGCCCAGTTCCGGACCACCCGCTGCATCCAGGGCGACTACACGCTGAAGGTCGCCGACCAGTACCGTCATTTCGACGATTCTGTCGGTGCGATCTGCGACTTCGACCAGCGCGACTTCCTTTATGAAGTGCCCTATCGCTGCCTGGTCCACCACGACTTCGACAACCTGATCACGGCCGGGCGCAGCGCGGCGGCCGAAGGCTACGCCTGGGATGTGCTGCGGGTGATCCCGCCGGCCATCCTGACCGGTCAGGCGGCCGGACTGGCCGCGGCCCAGGCGATCGACGCGGGCCGGCCCGTCCACGCCGTGGCAATCGAGCCGCTGCAGGCGGCCATGGCCCAAACGGGCGTGTTCATCCATTTCGACGACGCGTGGGTGCCCCGGGAAGCGGCGCAGCCGGTAAAAGAAGAAGACTATGGACACATCTGAGACCGCCCTGACGTCCGCGCGGCTGCGCCTGCCTGCAACAGGCCGGCTATACCAGCCCGACGACCGCCTCTGGCAGGGGATCCCGTCGCTGGCCTGGAGCGGAAGAACCGGCTATGCGGTCTTCTACAGCGGCCAGAAAACCGAGGAGAGCGGCAACTTCGCGGTGGTCATCCGCAGCCAGGACGACGGCCGGACCTGGACAGATCCCTGGATGGTCATCGAGCACACGAACCCGGAAGTGCGGGTCTTCGATCCCAACCTCTGGCTGGACCCCTTGGGGCGGTTGTGGCTGTTCTGGGCCCAGTCCCGGGGAAAATACGACGGCCGGGCAGGTGTCTGGGCATCCGTCAGCGAAAATCCCGATGCGGACCGGCCGGACTGGTCCGAGCCGCGCCGCATCGCCAACGGCATCATGATGAACAAGCCGACCGTGCTTGCGGACGGCACCTGGCTGTTGCCCTGCGCCGTCTGGATCAGCCATCCGGCCGGTGAAGACCACCCGGAACTGGCCGGTGAACGCCATTCCAACGTCGTTGCGTCGACCGACCAGGGCCAAACCTTCCATTTGCGCGGCGGCGCGGAAATCCCGGACCGCAGCTTCGACGAACACCAGGTGGTCGTGCTTCAGGACGGCCGTCTCCGGATGCTGGTCCGAACCCGCTACGGTATCGGGCAAAGCTTTTCTGCGGATAACGGTTTCACCTGGACGCCCGGGGAAGATTCCGGCCTGGGCGGTCCCTGCTCGCGCTTTTTTATCGGGCGGCTCCAGTCCGGCCGGCTGCTGCTGGTCAACCATGTCGGCAATTCCGGCCGCAGTCACCTGACGGCCCTGCTATCCGAAGACGACGGACAAACCTGGCCTTATCGCCTGCTACTCGATGAACGTCGCGACGTCTCGTACCCCGACGCGGCTGAAATGCCCGCCGGACGCATCCGGATCATCTACGACCGGGAACGGTACAAAGACCGTGAAATCCTGTTCGCTACGCTGGATGAAGCGGATATCCTGGCCGGCGCCTGCCGGTCCGAGACCAGCCGACTCCGGCAGGTGATCAGCAAGGCGAGCGGGCAACGGGAAGGTTGAAGCGGTTTTTCCGGACGCGACAGTCTGGACAAGGGTGCCCTCCATGGTATAATCGTAAAATCAACTTGGAGGGCTTCACCATGAGAAGACAACTTGTTTCCTGCTTGTCCTGCCTCATTCTCCTGCTTACGCTGATCCTTGTACCTGGTTCGCCCGTACACGCGTCCGTTGTTGCCGTATACGATACGGCGACCTACTGCAATGTGCCCGCCGCCAATCCCGGCGATCCCGCCTACAGTGAAATGGCAGTCGAGCAATTCGTATTGGGCTTCGGCTGCCAATACGTGAACGGGACACAATTGGCCGAAACCTTTATCCTGGGCGAAGGAGCCACCATCGGGTCGGTCGAGCTGTTTGCCTACCAGACCGGCTCGAGCACCACCCCGTCATTCACAGGCGCTTACCTGGCGATCTACGACGGTAACCCAGCCGATGGCGCCAGCATAATCTGGGGCGACATGGTGACCAACCGTTTCGAATCTTCTGTGTTCACCGGCTGCTACCGTGTGTCGCATGGTTCGACCGATACCCAGCGCCCGATCATGAAGATCGTGGCCGACGTCAGCACGGAAAGCAGCCCTGGCCTGGAACTGGCTGCGGGCACCTACTGGCTTGCTTTTTCTCTGGACGGTTCGCTCGTTTCCGGCCCCTGGGGCGTTCCCAACATCCTGGATACACCCTACACCGCCGGTACGGCGATACAATATGTCACGGATACCTGGCAGAACGCAGTCGATTCGGGTACAGGCGTTCAGGCCAGCATCCCCTTGCGATTGCTGGCTGTGGTGAAACAGCCGCAGACCGCACCGGCCGCGCCGGTTGTCGCCGAACTGACCGACACCAGCGTGACGCTGGAAGCAATCACGGGTGCCGAGTACAAGCTGGACGACGGCGCCTGGCAGACTGATCCGGCCTTCACCGGTCTGTCACCCAACACAACCTATGACCTATACGCCCGCCTGGCTGAGACGGCCTCGCACCTGGCCTCGCCGGAGAGCGCCGCCACGACGGTGACCACGCTAAAGAGTGCCCAGACCGCGCCTGACGCGCCGGTTG